>RCNF010000006.1_pt1 | contig 102349 bp, 97 predicted proteins | sample 2041311 | NCBI WGS metagenome assembly RCNF01 (sample SAMN09708228, study PRJNA481090) | Marine sediment metagenome, whole genome shotgun sequencing project. | biome: marine sediment; feature: ocean; material: sediment; isolation source: Sewage treatment plant 2 marine sediment (STP2) ...
AATCAGTCCTTCTCAGACGTGCGAATTTCAGCTCGACTTGCCAGAACTGTGTCAATTAGACCATATTTGACAGCTGCTTCTGCGCTCATGAAGTTATCGCGCTCCAGATCCGTCTCGATTTGTTCAATGCTCTTACCAGTATGCAACGCCATAATCGCATTCAATCGGCGCTTAAGTTCAATGACTTCTTCAGCATGGATGCTGATATCGGTCACCTGGCCCTGAAAACCGGCGCTGGGCTGATGCACCATGACGCGTGAATGCGGCAGCGCGAATCGTTTGCCGTTGGTGCCCCCAGCTAGTAATAGCGCACCCATGCTGGCCGCCTGACCGACACAGATTGTGCTGATGTCGCAGTTGATAAACTGCATCGTGTCGTAAATAGACAGGCCCGCAGTCACCGAACCGCCCGGAGAGTTGATATACACGTGGATATCTTTGTCCGCATTCTCTGATTCGAGATACAGCAATTGCGCGACCACCAAATTGGCCATGTAATCCTCGACCGGACCGACAATAAAAATCAGCCGCTCTTTCAGCAATCGCGAATATATGTCGTACGCCCGCTCGCCTCTGGCCGTCTGCTCGACAACCATCGGTACTAGATTTAATGCCTGTGCACTCATTGGTGCTCCTATCTGGTCTGTTCTATCTGGTTTTATCAATCGTGTCTGGCAGTTGCCATTGCTGCAATCATGTTCTCACGAATAGCCGCAATCAGGAATTCATATATTCGCTGAATGTCACCTTTTTGGGCTTATTCTTGCCGTTCTCCATCAACCAATCGACTGCTTGCTGCTCAAGCACCATTGGTTCAACCTGTTGCACAATCTGCGGGCTGGCCATATACGCATTGACCATGTCTTCTGAGCTCTCGTAGCTGGCACACATCTGCTCAACATGGGCACGAATGTCCGCCGTTTCAACCTTGAGGTCCTGATCTGTGATCAATTGACGTAGCAAAAGACCAAGTCGAACACGTTTATCCGCTGCTTCAGCGAAATTCTCGAGCCCTGGGGCTTTGTCCTCGTCTGTAATCCCCATACGCTGCATTGCATCTTTCTGCATGGCGTGCATTTCCTGGTGCTTCAGCGTTGCCGGCACATCAAACTCATTGGCATCCAGCAAGCCCTGCATCGCCTGCTCCCGAACGTCTTCCTTCGCCTTTTGCTCCGACTCGCGCTGCATATTGTCACGCACATCCTGCAAGAAACGCTCGATGCCACCCTCCTTGACCTCAAACAGATCAGCCAATTTGTCGTCAACGTCAGGCAACGACTCTTCCTCAACACGATGCGTCTTGATCGTAAAATCGATCTTCTTGCCGGCCAGCTCTTCGGCCTGATAGTCCTTCGGAAACTTGACCTTGAAGCTCTTCTCTTCGCCAGCTTTGATACCAAACAAGGCTTTCTCAAAGTCGGGCAACATCTGGCCCTCCCCCAATACAATGGGTACCTCTTTGCCCTGCCCACCGGTGATGGCCTCGCCCTTTAGCGAACCATCGAAATCAACGACGACACGATCGCCTTCTGCGCTCGCACGCTCGGCTTCTTCCCAGGTCGCTTTCTGCTTGCGCAGTTTGAGCAGCATTGCATCGACGTCTGCATCATCGATAGAGATTTCTGGCGTCTCAATTTTGATTTTGTCGAGGTTCTTCAATACGACTTCAGGCATAACTTCGAACGTCGCGATATAAGAAAAGTTCTGACCAGCGTCATCAACTTCAGACTCGATCTTCGGCCCACCGGCCGGATTCAGATTCTCCTGACGCACGGCATCGGTAAAGCTCTTTTGCATCAGTTCCGACAAGACTTCCTGGCGGATCTGACCACCGTAGCGCTGTTTGACGACGTTCTTCGGCACCTTGCCCGGACGGAATCCCTTAATTTTCGCGGTACGTCCAACGGATTGCAGCCGCGATGCGACCTCCTGCTCGATGCGCTCGGCTGGCAGCTCCACGCGCATACGGCGTTCCAACTTGCCCGTCGATTCAACAGTAACCAACATTTCTCAATTCCTTCAATACGCCCCGGACACCACAGCTCGGCACCAGGAATTACAATAATTAATAATGACTTACGGGCAAACGGGAATTGGTGCGAAAGGAGAGACTCGAACTCTCACGGGTTACCCCACTGGTACCTAAAACCAGCGCGTCTACCAATTCCGCCACTCTCGCACGATATTCCTGTGCCCAAACAGCCGGCAATTATAGACGAAACCGCAGTGCTGTGAAGCATTGCTTGCGATGAAAGGCTTGGGACGAAATCGCGCCGGAACGGCGCTCCTACGGGCGACCTCGCCCAGCTGGGTCGAACACCTGTAGGAGCAGGCCCGGTTTTTCGATCTGAGCGGTCTTCGACTGGCACTCACTGTGCTTTTGAGCCCCCGCGAGCGATAGCATCGGTCGCCAGACCGCAAAGGCCGAGACAGAAATCGCGGGCATGGCCCGCTCCTACAAGATTACTTCACAGAAACGATCTTCTGCATCAATTCGACCGCAATGGCCAAGACAGAAATCGCGCCGGGGACGGCGCTCCTGCGGGCGACTTCTCCCAGTTGGGTCGAACACCTGTAGGAGCGGGCCATGCCCGCGATTGAGGATTGGATCTTCGTTAACGTTAGTTTGAAAACGTTGGTTCGTTTTGTGTTAGCTGAGAACGTGGTTTTTCCGGTGTGATGACCATTCGCGGGCATGGCCCGCTCCTACAGGATACCTTTCCAGCTGGACCGAACTCCCGTAGGAGCAGGCCCGGTTTTTCGATCTGAGCGGTCTTCGACTGGCACTCACTGTGCTTTTGTGCCCCCGCGATCGATCGCCAGACCGCAAAGGCCGAGACAGAAATCGCGGGCATGGCCCGCTCCTACAAGATTACTTCACTGAAACGATCTTCTGCATCAGTTCGGGGTCATCCGGCAGCAAACCCGATGCCGGCAATCGCGTCACCAGCTCGCGCCATTTCGGCCACATTGAAAATGCTTTGCTGAAAAGCGGCAACGACTCCTCAACCTGGCCACCGGCAGCCAGCGTCGCGGCATGCCAGAAGATCATTTCGTGACTATCCGGCACAAGTGTTTCAGCATCACCATAGGCCTTCACTGCACTGTCAATCTCGCCGAGCATCATGAACTCGTCTCCGGCATTCATCAGGTTGTAGGCTTTTGCCATCGTCACCAGCCGCGACATCTCTGCCAGGGGCTGCGGGCTGTCCTCAACACGCAGGTCGATTACCCGGCCACCCCAGGCAGGTTGAGAGCGGTCATTGTTGACCACCAGCAGGGCCGCTGATTGCCGGCCACGCATATCACCGCCCTCTGCTTCCGCAGCCAGCAGCGCGGCCATCAGACGGTCGACGAGCTCGCCCTCGGCCGCTTCGAATGCTTCCGCCATCGCGTCGCAAACTGTTGGCTTCCACATCAGGTTTGCTTGCGTCGTGTAGTTGTCGCCGGCCCTGTCACAGTGCTCGTCAATGGACATGTCGCCGGTGTGATTGGCCACAACGCCGTTGGCATCGACCATTCCAACCTGACGCACGTTGGTGTGCTCGTCAGCCGCGAGCAATGCGTTTAATGCCTGCTGCGCATCCTTGCCAGCACGCATCAACTGCAGTCCCAGTGGGCCATAGCTTGGGTCAACGAAGGACTGTGTTGCGACAGCACCGATGCCGGGTTCCGCCCACAACACCATTGAACCGACCGAGAACCAGTGCGATTGAACCGCTACGCCAAGCTGGCCGGTCGCCGGATCTCTGGCCACAATCGAATACGTGTTCACAGGTCGAAGCGGACGTTCTATTTCAGCGATGGTCTGTGTGGAAATCGCGACGAGAATAACGGCAAGGCCGAGACGAATATGCATTTTGACACCTTATTGAATGGCAACTGGGACTGACGGGAGTTTAGCGTACGATGCTGCAGAATAGAGCCGAATTTCGAGCCGATCTCTGCGGGCAATTACCTATTGGCGCTGACAGAATTTTGATATCCACTGTCTGTCGACGCCATCCGCCTCAAATAAGGCCATAGCATGGCTAAATCAAGGTCTGTTTACGACATGAATGCTATCCAAAGCGGCCACCAGATCACGCGCCTGCTGCATAAGCTCCGTAACCGGTTCGACCGCGAGTCCTCGCAGCAGAAACTGCGACTCTTGCTAGCGGTTCGCGGTATGTCAGTGCGGCACAGCTCCGATATCCTTCGGCTACATGCCACTCTGTGTTTCATCCGCGCCTTTCCAGATTCGAGAGCACACTACAAGCACGCCTGTGCAGAGTTGAACGCGTTTGAAGACAGGGTTGGCAAACTCGCCAATGCAGAACATGCGGCGCTGGTCGACTCCGGAATAGCCGGCTCAATGCTCTACTACCGTTTCTCATACGCAGTCGCGGTTTGGCTGGCACAGCGAACGTCGGGGTCGGTAGCCATTGATTGGGAGGAATTGCAGGACACGACCGCGCTTGATGAGTTGCTTTCACAGCTGCTGGAAATCTCAGAGGATGAGTATTTTGACAGCGGCCTCGTCAATACTGAGGAGTGGTTGCGGCTAGCAGGTGCGAGCAAGTCGGGCACCGATTTCGACTGGCTACTTGGCAACCTCCAAGAGGCTCGCCTGGCACCGTTCTGGTCGCAGTTGTATGACGCTGCCGACGTCCCACTTGGCTGGAATCTACAAAGCTCCTCGTGGTCGAAGACCGGCAATGCAATGCCTGTTCGCAAGGTACACACTCGCGAACAAGGCATGCACAAGAGAGACTTTCGTGCGAAGAAGATTATTGCCAACCCTCTTGAATCAATTTCCAAAGTTTCCTCAAGTTACGGCGCTCGACTGATCGACATCGCCAGAGCAGCTCTGGCTGCGCGACATCGCGAGACTTACCACTTCAACCACGCGAATCGCAACGAAGTGTATGTGGCCAATATCAGCGACGGAGTATCGATTGCTATTTTCGGGTTATTGCCAGCGAAGCGCTTCGCGCTTGAGTGCACCATGGGGTATTTGGTTTTATCGAACGGTGTGCCAATCGGTTACGGTGGTTCCAGCGTCTTGTTTCGTCAGGTCAATTCAGGAATAAATATTTTCGATGAATTCCGCGGCAGTGAAGCCGCCTATCTCTGGGCGCAAGTAATGCGTGTGCACCACCAATTGTTCGGCTGCACGCGGTTCATCGCCAATGCTTATCAGTTTGGTGGTGACAACGACGAGGCATTAAGCAGTGGCGCATTCTGGCTTTACTATCGCCTGGGATACCGACCCGTGTTACTAAAAATACGCAAACTGGCTCAACAGGAAGCGGCACGAATACGCAGCGACGGGCACTATCGCAGTAGCATGCCGACTTTGCGGAGACTGGGCAGTTGCGATATGCACTTCACCCTGCCAGGCGCATTGCACAGCGAATTATTTGACGAACAGTGGCTCGAAACGATTTCGATGCTGGCAACGCAGGAACTCGGTGCCGTTGGCGGCAAGACACGGCAGGTCGCTGCTGAACGAGTCGGAGAAACTCTCGCTCGCAAGGTTGGTTTGCGCACAATCGGCACGTGGTCGGACGATGAATCGCGTGCCTACCGACGCCTGGCGCCGATTGTTGCAGCGGCAAAGCCCGAGAACTGGCCTGCCGATGCCAGGCGTTCGCTTCGTAAACTGCTGCGCGCCAAGGGCGGTCAGTCAGAAGCCGGCTACGCCAGACTAATGAGTAATCACGATGAGTTTCGCAAAGCGCTGCAGGCCAGCTGCCGCGGCGCATAGCTGTGTTTGCAAACGCAACACGAGGAAAGAAATGGTGGGCCCTCGGGGGCTCGAACCCCGGACCAAGAGATTAAGAGTCTCCTGCTCTACCAACTGAGCTAAAGGCCCACACGCTAGCTTGTAATGTGGGGGTGGACGACGGGACTCGAACCCACGACGACAAGGATCCCTTCCGGGGGCTCTACCCTGCCGCTTCGCGGCCCCGCTACACCCACTTCGTACTTCCAAACCTGGTGGGGTGGATGACGGGACTCGAACCCGCGACGACCGGGATCACAACCCGGGGCTCTACCAACTGAGCTACACCCACCACAATTTCATTCTACAATTCTAATCTTATAAATCAGTCCAACCGTAATAAACCTTATGGTCACTGGCGCGCCTGGCAGGACTCGAACCTGCAACCCCCGGCTTAGAAGGCCGGTGCTCTATCCAGTTGAGCTACAGGCGCAATGCGACTCGTTGTCCAGCCAAGTAAGAAAAATTGGTCGGGGCAGAGAGATTCGAACTCCCGACCCTCTGCTCCCAAAGCAGATGCGCTACCAGGCTGCGCCATGCCCCGATCCTGTTTTTCTGTCAAGCGTTGTTATGCCGCGCGAGCTCCTGACCTTGGACCAAGGCTCGCGGGGGAAGGATGATAAGGCCGGTTTCCGAGCCAGTCAATTTGATACGGCAGTTTTTTCCGAAAAATCATCGAACTAGCGATTCATCTCGTGCCAATGCGCACATCAGTGCTTCAGCAAGGCCAGCGGCTTTGCTATTGTGCGCGCTCAGCTAGAAAACCCTTATTCGAGTTAACCATGAAAAAAGTTCTGTTTGGCCTGCTTCTCTCCCTGTCCTGCGCATTTGCCGTCGCGGCCGACAAGGTGCCGGCCCACCCGTATATCGAGGTCGTTACGACCGAAGGCACCTTCAAGCTCGAACTGGATGGCCGGCGCGCACCGCTGACTGTTGGGAATTTCCTGGGGCTGGTCGATAGTGGTTATTTCGACGGCACGGTATTTCACCGGGTGATTCCGGGCTTCATGGCGCAAGCCGGCGGCTACACTCCAGGTCTGAAACTCAAAGAAGGCGACAATTCGATCCCGAACGAGTCCGGCAATGGCATGAGCAATGTGCGCGGTACCATTGCTATGGCACGGACCGGTGATCCGCACTCGGCGAATTCACAGTTCTTTATCAATATCGGTGATAACTCGCGTCTCGATCCGGCCGACAACAACTGGGGCTATGCCGTATTTGGTTACGTGATCGAAGGCATGGATATCGTCGACAAAATCGCCAATGCTCGCACGGGCCCCGGCGGCGAGTTCCGCAAGGATGTCCCGGTTGTACCGATAGTCATCAAGAAAATATCGAGGATCACTTTCGAATGAGCACACTATTTGTATCGGACCTGCACCTGGAAGCGAATCGCCCGGAAATTGGCAATCAGTTCCTCGAATTCCTCAAGACCGAAGCAACCGAAGCTGAAGCGCTGTACATTCTTGGCGACCTCTTCGAAGCCTGGGTAGGCGATGACGACCCAAATTCGCACTACGCCATCATCAAAATGGCGCTTCGCGCACTGTCTGACAAAGGCATTCCAGTCTATTTCATGCATGGCAATCGCGATTTCATGATTGGCAGGCAGTTTGCCAACGAAACCGGCGTCACCATTCTACCCGACCCATACGCCATCACTATGTACGGCGAGAAAGCGCTGCTGAGTCACGGCGATGCGATGTGCATTGATGATGTGCAGTACCAGCAAATACGGCTGATGACTCGCAACCCGCAATGGCAGGCTGCAATTCTGGAGAAACCACTAAGGGAGCGCCTGGCCCTCGCCGAAGCAGCGCGCCAACAAAGTCTTGCACGTTCGAGCAGCCTCAGTTCTGACATTACTGACGTGAATCCGGACGAGGTGAAAAAGGTGATGCTGGAGCATGGCGCCGACGTTTTATTGCATGGACATACGCATAGACCCGCAGTTCACGAACTCGATCTGGACGGCCGAAAGGGGAAACGCGTTGTACTTGGAGACTGGTACGATCAGGGCAGTATCGTGAGATGGAATCTCGGTGGGCCAGTGCTGAGTGAGATGACTCGCTAGTCAGTTTTCAATCGCAGCTCTCTGCGGCATACCGGAGTGAAACCGGAAGTCCGGGTCCGGGTCTGAAATAAGCAGCGCTTCGATAGCTTTGAGTTCGCTCAGGCGCAGTTCGATTTGCGCATCGTCAACCCCACACTCCGAGCTGGCAAACGCAATGTAGTGTTCGAAATGGCGCGCTTCAGATGCCAGCAGGCCTGCATAGAACTTGCCGAGCTTCGGCGGCAAATGCGGCGCCAGCACAGCAAATCGCTCACACGATCTCGCTTCGATTATTGCCCCAACCAGCAGCAGATCGAGCAGCTTGTTGGGCTCATTCTGTCGCACCGCATCACGCAATCTACCGGCATAGCGCGACGCCGAAATACGATCAAACGGAATGCCCATCTCATCCATAATTGACCTGACTTGTTCGAAATGGCGCAACTCCTCGCGCGCAAGCTTCGACATGCGTTGTGCCAGGGCACTTCGATCCGGATAGCGATACAAGAACCCCAGTGCCGTTGATGCTGCCTTCAATTCGCAATTAGCATGATCCAGGAGCATTTCCGGCAATCGCTCGCACGCCTCGGAAACCCACTCCATGGGTGTCGCTGTGTGCAGAAACTCGGCGACCGGTCCTGGAACTGCGATATTCATAACCACTCTTCTACCTCAGCCGCGGACTGCATGCGGTCTGCCGGGAGTTTTGCCAGCATCATGTTCAGGATCACCTGGTACTGAGCAAATCGTGGCGGCAACAAAGGAATCGGCGCTTGAGCATGCATGTATATGATGCCCATCGCGGTATCGGACCGAAACGGCTTCCTGCCCGTTAGCAGTTCGTAAAAAATAATGCCAAGACTGTAGATATCGCTACGCTGATCGACGCCGTTCGCATGCCCTTGCTCCGGACTCATGTAATACGGTGTACCAAAAATTTCACCACTACCTGTTACCTCGGTTTGCAAGCGCATTCTCTTGGCCAGACCAAAATCGATGAGGGCTATCGATCCGTCCTCGCGCAACATGATATTGCCGGGTTTCAAATCACGATGCAGAATACCGACCTCGTGGATTCTTGATAGCGCGCTTGCAATCTGGCGCAGATAACTCACCGCTTCTGCCTCCGCTATCCCGCTCGACATTTTCTGCTTCAGGTCGCCGCCTGCCAAGAACTCCATCGCGATATGTGCGTGATCATCGCCGACACCTAAATCGTAAATCTTGACGATATTTGGATGTTCTATTTCCGCAATTAACTCGTACTCCTGCAGAAAGCGATCGAATGCGCCGATACTCTCTATCTCTTCGGGTGCCTGACGCAGGACTTTCAGAACGACCTTTAGCTCGGAAGAATTTTTCTGCGCGAGGTACACGGCGGAATGCCGTGACGCGCTAATCTTATTGATCAGCTGGTAGCCACGAATCAGTGGGTGAATACCGGTTCTCTCATCCCCCACAAACAGCGAGCCGGTCGACGACACGTAGCGATTCGCGGCCAACGCATCGCTCATACGTACCGTCAACGCATTGTGCCGAATACTGCTGCGCACAAAGAAATCGTCCGCTCCAGCCTTTAACGCTGCCACCTCTTCGTCGGCTGCGCCGAAGTAGATGACCGCCGGGAATCCAGGAACCTTGCCGAACTGTTTCAGAACAAGCGCACCTTCCCGGTCGCCGAGCTCGCTTCCAAGCAACACAATGTCATTGCCTGCACCGGAAAACTCGTCGGGAAGGTAGCCGGCAACGGTTGGGTCATACGCGGTAATGGTCGCATCGGGCCAATGGGTCGTGACGTGATGCATGAGCAGGCTGCGGAAATCCGCCTGGCCATCAATAATCATTACTTTGATACTCATGAAAGCGCACCCGTCACGGGCAGCAGTCTACATGCCGACCGCAGAATCCGTGGGCTCTTCCGCTGAAATATCGTCATCACTCAGGCTCACATGTCTTGCCTCGCGCTGCTGTTTCGCAATATCGTTTCTTCGCGACTCGAGTTCGTGCAAGTACTCCTTAGTGATATCACCGGTGACATATTCACCGGAAAAACACGACGTATCAAACTCGGTGATAGAAGAATTATCGTGCCGCACTGAGCGGATCAATCCGTGCAGATCCTGATAGATCAATCGGTCCGCACCAATCAGTTCCTGTACCTCCTCGGTCGTTCGACCGTTCGCAATCAACTCATCGGCAGATGGCATATCAATGCCATAAACATTCGGATAGCGAACAGGAGGCGCTGCCGAAGCAAAATAGACCTTACGGGCGCCGGCATCTCGGGCGAGTTTAATTATTTGTCGGGAAGTCGTGCCGCGCACGATCGAATCGTCTACGAGCAACACGTTCTTGCCGCGAAACTCCAGATCGATCGCATTCAGCTTGCGGCGCACAGACTGCCTCCGTTCTTCCTGCCCCGGCATAATGAAAGTTCGTCCGATGTAGCGATTCTTGATGAAACCTTCGCGATACTTCACCCCCAGATGTGTTGCCACTTGCACCGCAGAGGTGCGACTGGTGTCAGGTATCGGAATCACGACGTCGATATCATGGTCCGTGAACTCGCGAATAATTTTGCCGGCCAGTTGTTCACCCATGCGCAGGCGAGCCTTATAAACAGACAAGTCGTCGATAATTGAATCGGGACGCGCAAAATACACATACTCAAATATGCACGGCGTGTGTTTCGCGTCACTTTGTAGTTCGCGACTGAACAGCCCACCGTCGACGTCAATAAATACCGTTTCGCCGGGGCGAACATCACGCAAGCGATTAAATTGCAGCACGTCCAAAGCCACACTTTCTGATGCGACCATGTATTCCTTGCCAGCTGGAGTATCCCGATCACCCAGCACTAATGGCCGAATTCCGTGCGGGTCGCGAAATGCGACGACACCAACGCCGACAATCATTGCAACAACCGCGTAGCCACCCTTGCATCGCTTGTGCACGGCTTCGACCGCATCAAAGATGGTCTCCGCAGTCAAATGACCATTTACGCGCGTCTGCAATTCGTGGGCAAAAACATTGAGCAGCACCTCGGAATCAGAACCCGTGTTGATATGTCGCCGGTCTTGTTGCGCCAGCATTTCTGACAACTCTTCATTGTTAGTCAGATTGCCGTTGTGCCCCAGGCAAATCCCATACGGTGAATTCACGTAGAAAGGCTGCGCTTCCGAGGCTCTGGCGCCACCGGCTGTTGGGTAACGAATGTGGCCTATGCCGATGTTTCCAGTGAGGCCCTGCATATGGCGGTGCCGAAAAACATCGCGCACCAGTCCATTGCTCTTGCGTTGTCGCAGTCCGTCTTTGCCCCAGGTAAATATTCCTGCAGCGTCCTGCCCACGATGCTGCATGACCGTAAGCGCATCATATAGCGCCTGGTTGACCGGCTGCGCTCCGACGATTCCAACGACACCACACATAAGATACTCCGTAGCCCTCAGCTATTGTCGCGGCTAATCAGGTCTGTAACCGCATCAAGCGGCGGCGCTTCCACCTTGCCGTCAGGCGTAATCATATCAAGCCCTTGTGGTGCCATGACTTTGATCCACTCTGCAACGACTTCAAGATGCGGGATTAGCTTGGAATTCGTCCACCAACTGTCATTGTCAAAACCCGCAAACTGTCCGCCGATGATGAATACCGCCACCAACAAGATGCCGCGCAATGCGCCAAACAGTGAGCCGAAGAAACGATCCAGCCCACTCAATACAGACAGGCGCACCAATTTGGCAACGCCCCAGCCGATAAGCCCACCCAGTGTCAATATGACGAAAAACACCAGCGCCCGGCCGAACCACGTTTGCAGTTCCTCGGAGCTAAACCAGGATTCAGACACATTGCCAATTTGCGGCCCAAAATACAGTGCCGCCCAGATCGCCAGCAGCAAAGCTGCCATAGAGATCGCTTCTTTCACGAAGCCGCGGAAGATTCCCACGATCACGGAAATAGCGATGGCAACGGCTATGAGAATGTCGATGATCGGCATCGTCGAAGTCGGGTGTGTTCCGGCTGTGATCAGGGTGGATGGATGGAGATTCTAACAGAACAACAAGCGAACATGCTCGCCTGAAATCAGACCAGCGCCAATCGATCAGGGATGTGGCAGCACCTTACCATCGTGACCTGCCTTGCGCAGCCGCTCGGCCATGGCTTCCGCGCTGGCACGGTCCTTTTGCGGGCCTATGCGTACGCGGTGCAATTCGCCCGAATCGGTCGGCAATTTACTCAGGAATGCGGCAAAGCCCTGCTTGCGCAGGTTCGCTGCCAACCGCTCCGCATTATTCTGGTCGGAGAAACTACCCAACTGCACCGCCCACATGCCCGTTGTGGAGCTATTAGTCGCAGTTTTGACGGGCGGCGCGGGATCCTTCCTGGGCTTTGGTTGCTCAACAGGCGGCGAAGTAGCTGGAGTCACATCGGGCTCTTGCACCGGCGTCACCGCAACCACAGCAGTCTGCTTCTCTTCGACGACGGGCCTGGGTGCTGGCGCTTTGTTGTCAGTGGTTGCAGCAACCGGCACGGGATCCGTTCGATCCCGATCCAGAACAACCGTGCGTACATCCTGCTCGGACTGTCCCGGCAAAGGTACGCTGGTACTTACGACCTCATTTTCCGCGGGCGGGCCGTCCAGAAATACGGGCACGATAAGGACCACGACGACCACCAAAATAGCCGCTCCAATAATGCGTTCTTTCAAGGCTCTTTCCATCATGATTAGCGTTGCGAGTATAACGTAAGAATATCGAGGACGGGACCAACGACGTAAAACGATCCGGTCACCAGTATTTGATCATTTTCAGCCGCCCGTTCGCGGGCGAAACTAACCGCTTCGTCAACTGAAGTCGCGACGAGGCATGCCCGATTGCTCAGATTGGCAATGATCCGCGCCAACTCGCCAGCGTCTACGGCGCGTGGGCTGTTTGCTGTCACCGCGATCCAGTGATCGACAACGTCAACGAGCGGAGCGATGACTCCTTCTGCATCTTTGTCATCCAGTAAACCTGTAATCGCAATGGTCTTGCCCTGCCGGGAGTTCGTCACCAGCGTTTGAGCCAGCGCATTGGCGGCGGCGGGATTGTGTGCAACATCAAGCAGCCAGTGTCCGTCGGCTTCTATCGACTGCATACGGCCCGCAACCTGCAAACTCCCGAACGCCCGGTCGACGATGTTCTTTTGCAGCAATTCATGCCGCCCGGATGCTTCCACAAGCGCTAGCACTCCAGCCGCGTTTGCGAGCTGATACTCACCGCGCAGTGACGGCAATTCGAGCGATTCGAGCTGGTGCGAACGTCCCTGCCAGGACCAGCCATTGTCATTCATTGAATAGTGGTAGTCGCGGCCACAAAGAATCAAATCCGCTTCTATCGAGTCGGCATATTTCAGGACTGACGTCGGAATGGCAGTCGACGCAAACACCACGGGTTTGCCAGCGCGCATGATGCCCGCTTTCTCAAGACCGATGGATTCGACGTCATCGCCCAGCCAGCTACAATGATCCAGTGATATATTGGTAATAAGGCCTGCATCTGGCTCAATGGCATTGACTGCATCCAGCCTGCCACCAAGCCCTACCTCGAGAACCGCAGCAGCGACATCCACGTCAGCAAATACCAGCAATGCGGCCAGCGTCCCGTACTCGAAGTAGGTCAGCGGAACATCACCGCGAACGTCGTCGATGCGCTCAAATGCAGAAATAATCTGCGCGTCCGTTGCATGCCTGTCATTGACGCTGATTCTCTCGTTGTACTCAACGACATGCGGCGACGTATAGCTTCCAACACGCTGTCCGGACTGCTGTAGCAATGAGTGCAGCATAGCCACACTCGATCCTTTGCCGTTCGTGCCAGCCACGTGAAACACGTGCTCCGGCATCGGCAATTTCAGCTCTTCGAGGACTGTATGGACACGCTCCAGACCGAGAACGATCTCCTGCGCAGAGAACGTCTCCAGCCGGGCAAGCCAGTCATCTAATGACAATCCGGCCGGGCTCATCGTGACGTTTACGCTTTCGGGACAGGGCTGGGGCGGTTTTCGAATTTCGCGAGTATGTCCGCGATTTCATCACGCATCTTGCGTCGATCGACGATCATGTCGATTGCGCCATGATCGAGCAGAAACTCACTGCGCTGAAAACCCTCTGGAAGCTTTTGACCAACGGTTTGCTGGATAACCCTCGGTCCAGCAAATCCGATCAGCGCATTTGGCTCCGCAATGTTCACATCGCCAAGCATCGCCAGGCTGGCTGATACGCCACCTGTCGTAGGATCGGTCAGCACCGAAATATACGGAACGTGTTTCGCACCCAATTTAGCAAGCGCGGCTGATGTCTTGGCCATCTGCAATAGCGAAAACAGCGCTTCTTGCATGCGTGCCCCGCCACTGGCTGCGAAAGAGATCATCGGCATGTTGTGCTCCGCAGCATGTTTCGCAGCGCGGGCAAATTTCTCACCGACGACCGACCCCATTGAACCGCCCATAAAAGCAAATTCAAACGCGCAAGCGACTACCGGGTGCCCATGCAACTTTCCAGTGACACTGGCCAAAGCATCCTTTTCGCCCGTCTTCTTTTGTGCCTGGACCAGGCGATCACGATAACGCTTGCTGTCGCGAAATTTCAGCGGGTCTTCCGGCTCAAGACCAGCCGACAATTCAGTCTGCGATTCCGCATCGAGAAAAAACTCCAGGCGCTGGCGCGCGCCAATGCGCATGTGATGGTCGCATTTGGGGCAAACCTGCAAGTTTCGCTCGAGCTCATTGCGATACAACTGTGCATCACAGGCTGGACACTTTATCCATACGCCTTCGGGAACCGATCGCGTGCGATTCTCGGTGCTTATTCTCGAGGGCATCAATTTTTCAAACCAGCTCATAGGTGCATCTTATCCAATTATTTGTTCCACAACACTGGGAAAAAGCAGATCCCGACCAATGTTGCGATCAGGAAAAACTCGCGATCTCGTCACTTGATGACAACGGTAGGGAGAATTCAGTCGGGTACTCGACGTGAATCAATGTCAATCCATGCGGCGGTGCAGCAATTCCACCGCGTTTTCGGTCCCTACATTGCAACACATCAGATAACCACGCAACCGGCTCATCACCGCAACCGACGGCCATCAATGTACCCGTAATATTGCGTACCATGTGCTGCAAGAACGCGTTCGCTGTCACCTCCAGCCTGATCCAGTCTCCCTGTCGCTTAACCTCGATCGACCTGATTTCGCGATTCGGGCTCGATGCCTGGCATCCTGCTGCCCGGAATGCCGAGAAATCGTGCATTCCGACCAATGCCTGCGCCGCCTCGTGCATTTTCTGAGTATCGAGTGGCTGATGCACCCACCATGCTCTCTTCGCCTGCAGCGCAGATCTGGCCAATCGGTTCAAAATTAAATAGCGATAAGTACGGGCCGTTGCGGAAAACCGGGCACTAAAAGCTTCGTCAACTCGAATGGCCCAGCTGACATTGATATCGTCGGGTAGATTGCTGTTTACACCAAGTAACCAACCATGATCGGTGCGTTCGCTGCGAGTATCAAAATGCACGACCTGCCCGGATGCATGGACCCCGGTATCTGTGCGTCCTGCACAAGTCACTTCTACAGCTTCATTGGCGACACGGGACAGCGCTTTTTCTATGAAAGACTGCACTCCAACACCGGTTCGCTGACGTTGCCAGCCATTGTAGGCCGTCCCGTCGTACTCAATGCCCAGAGCGATCCGCATATTGGTCAATAGGAATTATCAAATGAAATACGCGGCCGCCGAATTGCCAACCGCATGTCCGAGAATCTCGTTACGGCTAGGGCAGCGAATCCAACAGCTGCTGTGCCTGCTGTCGCTGTCCATCATCACCCTCGTCAAGAACTTCTTCGAGGATGCTGCGTGCGCCAGCCGGATCGCCCATATCCACGTAGGCGCGAGCCAGATCAAGCTTGGTGCCGACCTCGGTCATGGTCCGGGCATCATGTAGATCGTCGCTCAGATCGCCTGGCGCCAAAGCCAGAGTCTCGGCAGTTTCTTCCGCCCCGGCTATGCCGGGACGCGGCTGCTCAACCGTGGCGTCATCCCGAGGCTGATCAACGGTATCGCCCATTTCGCTGACCTTCAGTGCTGCTGTCAGGTCATCGAGGTCCAGATCAAAATCGGTGCTGGCAACCGCCGGTAACTCGCCGGTCTCATCAAGACTGCCATTCGTGGTGAAAACGTCAGCCGGAAGTGCCTCGGTCTTGGCAAAGTCGAAGTCATCTTCGTCGTCAAGCCCGGCCAACATGGTCGCATCATCGTCAGCTGGCACATTGACGGTGTCGTCGTCGCCGTATCCCGGCGCGAGCATAGTGGCGTCCGCATCGGACAGCATCGTGTCAAGGTCCGCTTCTACGTCTGAAGTGGTTTCTACGGCAAAATCGTCACTGAGGACCTGCGTCAGACCAGTCGCATCAAGCAAGCTTTCGTCAATGCTTACATCGGCCGACTCTTCGACAGAGCCAGCGTCAAGATTCAGCAAAGTATTTGTTCCCGTAACATCGTCGAGGCCCATATCGACGAGAACTTCCGTTTTCGCCGCGGCATCGTCACTCAAACCCCGCAGGATGCCGGTAGAGTCCGGGTCAATCTCGGGGTTCCTGCCCGTCACTCCCGTTGGATCTTCCAATGCTTCGTTGATGCCGGTTATCGACAGCGCTTCGTTTTCGCTAGTGGCATCGAGGTCATCCAGTGACGCAAGCTCTGTTTCCTCCAATCCGCTGATATCCAGTCCGAGATCGTCGAGATTAATTTCGGCGGTTTCATCGGACGACAGGCTGCTGTTTCCCAGATTATCGTCGACGGCTCCCGCACTACCCAGATCAAGTGATGGCAGTTCTGCAGTGCCACCTAATACGTCAAATTGTTGTTCGATCGTGGGAGAGTCGGTTAGCCCTTCCGCGGTAGCATCCATGTCCGTCGCAGGCATTTCGGCTGTCGGCATTTCCGCCGTGGCCTCAATGTTCTCCAGATCGAACGCGGCTGTTTCTCGGGTCACGTTCAGATCGATATCCACGGCCGAATCATCGGTCGTCGCATCAATTGTATCGTCACCATCGAACAGGAAGTCAATGCCATCATCATCGGCCGCACTAACTGTCTCATCCATGCCCAGATCAATGATGTCGTTAGCGTTGTCCGCCTCCGAACCCAGCTCCATATCCAGAGCTCCGGTTTCGTCCATGCCCGCTTCAAACGACAGGTCGACTGCCTTGGTCGCACCTGCAACTCCTGCACCCTCGAACAGATCATGATCTGCAGCAATCTGCTGCCCCATGATGACAATCTTGTCCCAATCGGAGCTCTCGTCACCGCCGATCGCAGCTTTTAAACGGCCAGCCGCGTCAACAAACGCGTCGCGATTACCCCAAACGAAATAGATTTCGCAAAGCTTGGTCAGCAGATCCTGACGTTCGGGCTCAACTTCCAGAGCCCCGTTGATCAGATCGGCTGCCTGATCATACAGGCCATAGGCCATATGGAAATCGGCCTCTGCGATCGGATCAGACTGGTCAAGGTTGATAGCAGTTTCACTACTAAAGGTATCTTCCAGTGAATCGAAACTGCCAGTAGCCTCCGTCGCATCAGCAACGGCGGGAGCTTCAATTGTGTCATCGCCCAAGGGCCGGATCGCCGAATCCTGCTCCACAACAACGAAAGACTCTTCGTCTCTGGCGGGAGCTCGTAAAGACTCGGTTGCAGACATCAGATCGCCGTCTGACAAATCATCTTCGTCAAGAGCCTGCCACGCACCCGAATCGTCGTCGTCATCACTGCGACGGCGCATGAAGCCGATCAGCAGAGCTATAGCGACTAACAGACCGCCGCCGATCATGGTCCACTTCGATTTCAAAATCGCCAGAGCCTGATCAACAAGGCTTGGCTCTGATGCAGTCCGCGTCGTAACGACGTTCGGCTCTGGCGCAGGTTCTGCTACCTCGTCGCCCTGTTCATCCGCAACAACATCATCCGATGCCATTGTGTCTGCATCCTCAAATGGGTCGACGGCAGCGTCATCCGCAGCAACATCATCGGCGACTACATCCTCTACCGGCTCGTAAGCTTCACCTCGAAGACGGGCGCGCTCATTACGAAGTGCGGCGAGCTCATTGTCACGAATCTCAATGAGTGAACGTTGTTCCGGCACATTTGCCGACTCTAAATCGTTGATTCGTTGGTCGATCTCGTTAATTCGTTGCTCGGCTTCGTCGCCCATGCTGGACGGAGTACTAGCAAAATCGCTATCGCTGTCGGCGCTGAGGTCGTCGCCTCCACCGTCCAGCACGAGGTCATCGTCGGGCGGCACAAGTTGCAGGCTTGGCTGTTGTGGTTCAGGGTCGGCGCGTGGCGCTACGTAAGGACTTCCATCCCATTCAGCATGTTGCCGCTGCACCTCACTCAGAGCGTCACCGCGGCCAATTTGGAACACTTCATCGGCGCTTGGAATGCGCAGCGATGCCCCTGCCCGCAACTTATTGATGTTGCCGAGAAATGCGTCCGGATTCGCCTCAAAAATAGCCAGCATCGTCTGATTCATGGTCAGCCTGCTATCGGGCATGACCTGTCGCGTAATTCCCCACAGCGTTTGACCACGCTGCGCGACCACGTTGCTGCCATCGCTCGTATCGTAGGCAATTTCCGGTGCTGGCGTACGGGCAGATTCTGCGGCGGACTCTCGCTGCGGTGCCGGATCGGATCGGACCGGCGCACGTGTTGGTGCAGGTGCAGAGTTACTTTGAGTTCGAGGCGCGGGCGCGGGCGTCGGCTCTCTGTTTATGCGCCCACTGTCCGAAGGTGTGCTGCGCTGCGGCGCGGTTACGGCAGGCTCAGTCCGGGTCTGCGGCGCAAAAGTGGGCGGGTCAAGCAATATGGTGTATTCACGCAGCAGCCGTCCTCGTGACCAGGTCGCGTCGACCAGAAAAGTAACGAATGGCTCTGTGATCGGCGAACGCGAGCGAACCTCGACCACGCCGTTGATGATCATGAACTCAATACCTTGCAGGTAGACAGGCCTGTCCAGCCCATAGCGATCAAAGGTAGCGGCATCCGCCATCGCGACTTTGAGGTTACTCAACTCTTCCGGAGTTGCTGACAGCAGACTGATTTGTGCGCGCAGTGGTTCGTTCAGCGCGGAATCCAGTTGTATATCTCCCAGCCCCAGGGCCCACACTTGGCTCGAAATCAGTACTGCAAGCGCAAGCGAGATACGAGAGAGTCGTCGCAACATAGTTTTTATCTCCAGCCCCAAATCGCCCCGTTTATGGCACCAATACGGGGCCATTTAGTGGGAGGCGAACGGCTTTTCCATTTGGTTGCGAACTATAGCTTAAAAATGGTTTTTCGCCAATATTTCAGCAATTTGGACGCTATTTAGAGCCGCGCCCTTACGTATGTTATCGGAAACAACCCATAGATCGATTCCGCGTGGATGAGAAATGTCCTCGCGTACCCTGCCGACGAAGACCGGGTCATTTCCAGAGCTCTCTGTCACGGCTGTCGGAAATTCGCCGGTAGAAACGCCGCCAACGAGCGTAACGCCAGCTGCTTCGTCCAATAAATCGCAAACTGCTGCGGCCGAAATTTTCTCCTTCGTTTCAATGTGCACAGCTTCAGAATGGCCGTAAAAAACCGGAACGCGGACTGCAGTAGGGTTCACCTGGATACTGTCGTCTGCGAAGATTTTGCGCGTTTCCCACACCATTTTCATTTCTTCTTTGGTGTATCCATTGTCTTGCAACACATCAATTTGCGGTACCGCGTTAAATGCGATCTGTTTGGCGTCTCCTTTGATCTCAAGCGGCCTGCCATTGAGCATTGATGCGGTTTGTCGGACGAGCTCTTCTACTGCGCCGCGCCCGGCACCGGAGACGGCCTGATAGGTCGCAACATTGATTCTCTCAATGCCGACCGCGTCATAAATCGGCTTTAGCGCGACGACCATCTGAATGGTTGAGCAATTCGGGTTCGCAATGATGCCGCGATTTTTGTAGTCAGCAATTTTCTCTGCATTGACCTCAGGAACAACCAGCGGGATGTCATCGTCGTAACGAAAGTGAGACGTATTGTCGATAACCACGCATCCAGCCGCAGTTGCAATTGGCGCGAATTCGGCTGATACCGAGCCACCCGCAGAGAAAATGCCGATCTGAACCTGAGAAAAGTCAAAGGTCGCCAGGTCATCAACGTCCAGCGACCGATTGCCGAAGTTCACTGTTTTCCCCAGCGAACGCTCGGATGCGAGCGCGAACACTTTGCCAACCGGAAAGTCGCGGGCTGAGAGAATGTCGAGGATCGCCTCGCCGACAGCACCGGTTGCGCCGACAACTGCAATATCAAAGGTCTTTTTCATGGCAACTACTGTTTCCGGTGATTTTTGCTTGAGAGAGTCAAGGACTCGGAAGTTTGTATTGTCTTACGAACCAGGTCTTACGAACCGGGAATAACAGGTGTCTCCGACCGCACGTCGGAGTTTTGCGCCCGATGCCGCAGATAGTGATCCATCAATACCAGGGCAACCATCGCTTCGGCGATTGGCGTTGCGCGCAAGCCGACACAGGGGTCGTGCCGACCGATGGTCACAATTTCGGTTTCCTTGCCTGATATGTCGACGGTTTTGCCAGGCACCGAGATACTGGAGGTCGGTTTCAGCGCGATGCTGGCGAGAATGTCCTGCCCGGAAGAAATGCCGCCCAAGGTGCCGCCAGCATCATTCTTGTTGAATCCGTCAGCGGAGATTTCATCACGATGCTGGCTGCCGCGCTGGCTGATCGCCGCAAATCCTGCGCCAAGCTCAACACCCTTGACGGCATTGATGCTCATCAAGCCATGAGCAAGGTCTGCTTCGAGCTTATCGAACACAGGCTCGCCAAGACCTGGCGGAACGTTGCTCGCCAGTACGCTGATCTTGGCGCCGATGGAATCGCCCTGCTCCCGCAACTCATCCATGAACGCTTCCAATTCGTTGATGCGCGCCGGATCAGCGCAAAAGAACGGATTCTCGTTCACCGCGGCCAGGTCGATCGCCGACAGTTTAATTGGCCCGAGTTGCGACAAATAGCCCTTGATCTCGACATCAAGCTGCAGCTTTAGATATTTGCGCGCAATCGCACCCGCTGCGACTCGCATCGTTGTTTCTCTGGCTGAGGACCGACCACCACCACGATAGTCGCGAATACCGTATTTCTGTTGATAGGTGTAATCGGCATGGCCCGGACGAAACTTGTCCTTGATGTCGCCGTAGTCTTTTGACTTCTGATCCTTATTTTCGATCAGTAAGCCAATAGGAGTTCCGGTTGTCTTGCCCTCGAAGACACCGGACAGTATCTGCACCTGATCCGGCTCATTGCGCTGGGTCGTGTGCCGCGACTGCCCGGGTCGGCGACGATTGAGGTCGCCCTGAATATCAGTTTCGTCAAGCGGCATGCCTGGAGGACAGCCGTCAACAATACACCCGAGTGCACGACCATGGCTTTCGCCAAAAGTCGTTACGACAAAACTCCGTCCAAAACTATTACCTGACACCTGTCTACAACCCTTCCAAATCGTCTTTCATGAGAACAAACACACCGGCACCACCATGCTCGAACTCCAGCCAGATAAATGGCACCTCCGGATAACGCTCTTCCAGCGCCACCCGACTGTTGCCAACCTCGCAAACGAGAACGCCATTGTCGTTCAGGAACCTCGCTGCATGATGCAGTATCGTGTTGACCGAATCCAGACCATCCTCGCCCGACGCCAAGCCGAGTACCGGCTCGTGAGAAAACTCGGGCGTTAACGCGTCCATGTCGTGTTGGTCAACATAGGGTGGGTTGCTGACAATCAGGTCATAGTGCCGACCCTCCAGCGCGGCAAAGAAGTCGGACTGGACAAGCTTTACGCGCTCTTCCAGTCCATAGCGCTGCACATTGATCGCGGCAACCGCCAGAGCATCCGCTGATACATCGACGGCATCAACTTGTGCATCCGGCAATGCCTTAGCCAGGGCAATCGCAATGCAGCCGCTCCCAGTGCCCAGGTCGACGGCCCTGGCGACCGAGCCCGGCGCGACCCAGGGGGAAAACCCACTGTGGATTAATTCCGCAAAGGGCGATCGCGGCACCAAAACGCGCTCGTCCACATAAAACTCCAGCCCCGCGAACCATGCCTGATTGACGAGGTAGGCGACCGGCACTCTATCCACGATGCGACGCTCAACTAATTTGGCGATTCCCGACAACTCTGCCGCTGTGATCATGCGTCGATACATTTCAGGAGCATCGTCATGCGACAACCCCAGACTGGCAAACACAAGCCACGCAGCTTCATCGACGGCATTGTCCGTGCCATGTCCATAGCTTAGCTGCGCCGTCTCAAACTGATCACTAATCTGCCTGATCAGGTCTGCAACGTTTTGTTGTGTTTTCATTGTCCAGTGCCGCTGGTTGCGTTTTGCCGAATTTGCGAGCGCGAATTTAGCATGTTGCGCAAAATCTGTCGTTCAATGCTTTGTTTTGCGGATATTGCTAAGGAACAAGCACCGGAGCGGCACTGCCTGTAGAATCCTGCCCTGACTTCCCAAGCAGTACGCTACAGACTAAATGACATGACCAAGACCAATATCTTTCGTATCGCAATTCTCTTGCTCGCCGGGATAGCCGGCGCCTGGTTGTCCTTTGGCATTAGCAAGCCGCCTGTGCAGCCAATCGTCGCGACCATGTTGCCTGCCCCGGGCCCACTACCTGAGTTTTCGCTCCTGGACCATAACGGCCAGCCAATCGGCCCGGCCGATTTTGAGGGTCGCTGGAGCCTGGTGTTTTTCGGCTTTACACATTGCCCTGACATTTGCCCGGCGACCCTTCAGGTATTGGCGACAGCAAAGCAACTTCTCGCCGCGCAGAATATCGAACCTCTGCCGACGATCGTCCTTGTCAGCGTAGACCCGGAACGCGACACACCTGAAGTCATGGCCAAGTACGTAAATTACTTCGGCGATGACAATGTGGGCATAACCGGGGACATCAGTGAGCTCAGAAAACTCACGGCCGGGCTCGGCATATATTTCGAGAAGTCGCCGTCGGATATCGATGCTACTGATGGTGAATATTCAGTCGACCACTCGGCAGTAGTACTGGTAATTAATCCGCGCGGGCAGTTTCATGCGCTGTTCAGTGCACCGCACTCGGCTGAAAACTTCGCTAACGATCTGCCCCTGATGATGAGTCGCCGTTGATGCGTGGCGCAATGTCATTAATTTTGCTCGCTCTATTAGCTAGCCCGTTAACCGCGTGCGATGTCGCACAAGAAGCGTCTCTGGTCGCGGCAGATGTTGTCGTCTATCAGTCAGCGCCCGGCGCCGGGATGCGGGCCGGGTATCTGTCGCTGACTAATAACTCAGAGTCGTTCATCACGATCGATCGCGTCACCAGCCCGGAATTTGCATCCGTCGAGATGCACGAAACACGGTTGGAAGACGGTATATCGAGAATGCGGCCACTCCCGACCTTGTCTATTGCGCCGGGTCAGACGCTGGAGTTTTCAAGCGGCGGCAAGCATCTGATGCTCATGAAGCCGGTTGCAGAAATAAGCAGCGTGACGCTGCAATTCTACTCGAACGATGCATTACTCTTGAGCGTTGCGGCCAGCCAAGAACAGACCAGGACACCATAAAATTATGTCGGCCCAGCTATTCGTACTGCTACAGCGGCTATTGCCCAGGCATTTACTAACTGCACTTGTTTATCGAATTGCGAGAATTCGGTCGCCGAGAATCAAGGACTACCTGATCAGGAAGTTTATTGACGGATTCAATGTCGCAACCGATGAAATCAAACTACAGGTACCAACGGATTTCGCGACCTTCAATGACTTTTTTATCCGCGAGCTCAAGGCTGACGCGCGACCGCTTGCAACTGACCCTGCCGTGCTGGTTTCCCCGGTTGATGGCACAGTTAGTAGCGCGGGCCCGCTGCGGGCCGATAGCATTTTTCAAGCTAAAGGCCTGAGCTATACGCTGGACGATCTGCTCGCGACCGACATTGACGATGCGCGCGATTACGTCGACGGGAGTTACGCGACGATCTATCTCGCGCCCTACAACTATCACCGTGTACATGCCCCGCTGAGCGGTGAGCTGGTGGCTGCACGATACGTGCCCGGCGATCTCTACAGCGTGAATGCAAATACCGTCGCAAAGTTGCCAGGTTTGTTCTATCGCAATGAACGACTGATATTGCATTTCGATACGACACACGGTCCTGCCGTTCTTATATTCGTGGGCGCTCTCAACGTTGGCAGTATAAGCACGACCTGGGGTGGGGAAATTCGGCCGCGCAGATCAGGCGTCGTTGAAGTGCTGGACCTGCCCACTGGCTCAAGAAAAATTGCCAGGGGTGATTTGCTGGGCTGGTTCAACATGGGGTCGACCGTCATAGTCCTGCTACCGAAAGATGTTTGTGACTGGAATGACGAGCTGCAGGCAGGTGCGGTAATGCAGATGGGCGAATCCATCGGTCAGTTGCGCAATCGGAAGGCATGACGAACTGGCAACCGACATCAAGTGTCGATGCAGCTCGAAGTCGCGCCGATATGCTGCAGCGTATCAGACAGTATTTTAGCGACGGCGACGTTCTTGCAGTCGATACACCGGCTCTTTCACCGTATGCGGTGAGTGACACGAACATCGAAAGCTTCGGACTCGAGTCCGGCCTTGCGACGAAACGCTGGTACCTGAATACATCGCCCGAATTCGCGATGAAACGATTACTGGCCGCAGGTTATCCGGATATATATTCAATTTGTCGTGTATTTCGCGATGGCGAGCTTGGCAAACAACACCAACCTGAATTCACCATGGTCGAATGGTACCGACTGGGCTTTGGCCTCGCTGACATAATCACTGACACAGTGCAGCTAATAGCCAGTGCATTGGGCGCCACAACAAATTGTATGGGTGAAGAGCGACTCGATTATGCAGATGCCTTCCGAGAGTATGCGGACGTTGACGTGTTCGACGCGAGCATCGATGAATTGGCGACGTCAGCCGCTGCAGATGCGGAGCTGCGTGATGCGCTTGGCGACGACAGAGATGCCTGGCTTGACTTGATTCTCAGCACAATCATCAGCAAGAATTTCACCGCAGACAAACTAACAATCTTGCAACACTATCCTGCGAGCCAGGCAGCTCTTGCCAGGCTATGCCCGGACGATGCCCGAGTCGCGGACCGGTTTGAGGTTTTCATGGGTACCTCTGAGCTGGCGAACGGCTATGTCGAATTAACAGATGCCAGGCAGCAACTCGCCAGGATCGAATCGGATCAGGCAAGGAGAAGACAATCAGGGCTGACAATCCGACCTCACGACACAACGCTGCTGGCGGCATTGCAGGCGGGCCTGCCAGAGTGCGCTGGTGTTGCTGTCGGGCTGGAACGCTTGCAAATGGCATGCAACAAGACGGACGATATACGTAACGTCATTACATTCGCACACGAGAACCAGCATGGAAAAAATTAACTACAAGCTGCTGAATTCGCAGTTGCTTGCGCTACTGGGAAGCGAGTCAGATTCGCTCGCGAATGCCGCGAACTTCGTCGCACTCACCTACCATGCCATGGACGATATCAACTGGCTGGGCATCTATGTGCTACGTGGCGATGAGCTTGTATTGGGACCGTTTCAGGGCCAGCCGGCCTGCGTTCGTATTCCGCTTGGCACCGGCGTTTGTGGCACTGCGGCAGCGACGCTGCAGACACAACGAGTCTATGATGTGCACGAGTTTGCGGGCCACATTGCCTGTGATGCGGCCTCACGGTCAGAATTGGTCGTGCCGCTGTTAGTCAACGGCGAACTTGTCGGCGTCTTTGATATCGACAGTCCGTCAATCGATCGATTCAGCGCTGCAGATCAGGCTGGCATCGAAATGCTCTGCGCCGCGTATTGCGAACTACAAAGCAAGTGCCGTAAATTTATTTGACGCGTGAGACGTATTCGCGAATGCGCGTATCAACTTTGACCACATCGCCTTGATCAACAAATAACGGTACTCGAATCACAGCACCCGTACTCAGGGTTGCCGGCTTCACGCCGCCGCTTGCCGTATCACCTTTAACACCTGGATCTGTTTCCGTAATTTCGAGCTCAACGAAATTCGGCGGCATAACGATCAGAGGCGAGTTGTTCCACAAGGTCACCTGACAAACATCACCGTCGCTGATCCAGTCTTTCGCATCGCCAACTGATTTCTCGTCCGCACCATACTGCTCAAATGTATCCGGCACCATGAAGTGCCAGAATTCACCGTCCGCATATAGATACTGCATATCGGTGTCCATCACGTCAGCTGCCTCGACGCTTTCGCCGGACTTCATTGTCTTGTCGACCGTCTTGCCGGTCTTCAGATTACGAATCCGGACACGATTGAACGCCTGGCCTTTGCCCGGTTTAACGAACTCATTCTCGACAATAATGCACGGATCACGATCAATGATGATGCGTAATCCGGATTTGAATTCGTTGGTGCTGTAGTTGGCCATTTCGTGTACGAGCAGTGGCTGCCCGATCGCTCCCTGATTGATATGAGTCTGTCCGACCGACAGCTTGGCCATAAACAGGGTCTACAGGCCAACTGCGGCGGAATCTGGGCGACATCATACTCGACTCCGGGTGGCTTGCCAGTAAATCCCCAAAATACCGTCCAATCGGGTAAAAAGGGCCTCGAAACTTGATTCCCGTCACGCTTTTGCTACGCCGACCGCGACTAAACCGGGCGCGGTGCTAGACTGACTTTCTTTAACAAAACCCGGACTGTATGGATACCCCGGTACTAGCAAGGATTGCTAATTGAACGGTCGCCAGAGTATATCGATCGCCGTCCTGACAGAGAATCAGGATGATGTTGCGCTAATCAACAGCACCCTTCGCGATGCTGGCCATGCTGCGCATTGTCACTGGATCAAACGTCCGGGAGATCTGACGGATACGCTTTCCAGCGAGAACGTTGAATTGCTCATTATCAACTGTGACCGTTACGCCGACTCCATCCGGCAGGTTATTAAACAAAAAGACTACTTCAATCCTGAAGTTCCGCTAATCGCCTTGCAGGAAAAAGCCGACGAAAACAGTATCGAACTCGCCATGAAAAGCGGTGCATGCGACCTTGTTTCAATCGGCTTGAAAAAACGCATTCAATCAGTCGTCACCCGCGAGCTTAGAGCCCTGCGGGTGGAACGCGCTCTGAACTCCACGCTGCAATCGGCGACCGAATATAAACGGCAGCTAAAAGATCATATGCAATCGTCCACGAGTGCAATCGCACTTGTTCAGGACGGCATCATCACTGACGTTAATGAAGCCTGGGTCAAGATGTTCAAATCGGCGAGTAACGACGAAGTCGTCGGCCTGCCGCTAATGGATAATTTCGAAAGCGAGGGCCAAGCTGCGATAAAGGGCGCCTTGGTCGCTACTATTGAGAACAAGTGGGATCCCGATGAAAAACTATTGGCCAGGTCGAGTTTTGCCGGCGATAGCGCTGACCCGCTTGGTCTCGAATTCCGCCGTTTTGACCTGGACGATGGACCGTGTGTGCAGATTCGTATTGCACCGCCGATCAAACTCGTTGAAGAACCGACGAAACTTGTACACGACGCCCTGAAACGAGATCCGACAACCCTGTTCTTCCACCGCGCTCAATTTCTCGACCGAACCAGGAAACGACTGCGCAAAAAACCATCATCAGGACTACACGCTCTCGCGCTGATCAAACCTGATAAATTTGGCAAGCTAAGCGGTGAAGTTGGAGTATTGAACTCCGAAGAAGTCCTTGCACAGTTTTCCGAGGTGGTTCGTAAACGCATGCACCCGCGGGATGTTGCTGGCCGATTCGAAGGTACTGGAATCATGGTCTTGCTGGAACGTGGCAGCGAACGCGACGCTCAGGTTTGGGCCCAGCAACTTGTCGATCACGTGAGCAAACTCACCTTTGAAGTTGAAGACAAGTCCGCACAGATGACCTGCACAGTAGGCGTGTGCGGCGCGAATGAAGTATTTGGTTCGCTTGAGGAGTTCGTGACCGCGACGGTTGATGCGCAAAAGTTAGGCAAAGAGGCCGGTGGAAATACCTCATTCCTCAGCGAGAGCGCCACAGAAGATACCAAGCAGCGCGAGTTTGATGCGATCTGGGTGAAACACCTCAAGTCGGCTCTCATGGACAATCGATTCCGCCTGGCGCAGCTACCGATAGCCGGCTTGCGCAGCGACTCTATCGAAATGTATGACTTACTGGTGCGCATGCTCGATGAAAGCGGCAATTCAGTCTTGCCGTCTGAATTCCTGCCGGCAGCCGCGCGCAACAATATGATGAAGAACATTGATCGCTGGATGATCAAATCGGCGATCAGGTTTTGTAATGAGAATGAAGCAGATCGCGTCTTCGTTCGCATGTCCAGACAATCCATGCTCGACAAATCCACGGTCCCCTGGATGGAGCAGGAATTCGACACCACTCAGTTCGACTGCACTCGACTGGTTTTGCAGGTCCCTGAGCGTGACGCGGCAAAACATATCAAGCAAACGAGCGTAGTCGTCAAGAAGCTACGAAAGATGGGCGTTGGCTTTGCCCTGGAACACTATGGTATCGATAAAGACCGGTTTCAGATTCTAGACATACTGAAACCTGACTACATCAAGATCGATGGTGAACTCATGCACACGCTGATGACTGAAACTGCGATGCAGCACACCGTTGAGAAGATTGTTCGTGCCGCATCAGAGCGCAAGATCAAAACTATCGCTGAACGTGTGGAGAACGCGAATGCGATGGCGGTACTGTTTCAACTCGGCCTGGACTACATGCAGGGACATTATGTCCAAGAGCCTGAGGTTGTACTGCAAGATGTTGGAAACGTGAAACAAAACTCTCTGGCGGAACTGGCAGCAGCGAACGGCGGCTGACAGCAACATGCCGTCTGCAAGTGTGACGTATATCACACTTCAATTGTGGAACCACACGCTATCCACTGGCCAAGGACGAGACATAGAATAGCTCTATCGTGCCAGAATCGGGCTGCTCTACACCCGTCCACCATATACAACCGGGGTCTTATACTGTGAAAAACTCGCGAGCAAAACGAACCAGATTCACCAAGGCCTTCGGGACCCGCACCGGCAACAAGATACTGCTGCCAGCCCTTGTCGCAGTCGGCAGCGGATTGAGCGCTTTGCCGGTTGCAGCGCTCGAGCTTGGTGAAGTCACTGTCCAGTCAAAACTCGGACAGGCACTGCGCGCGACTATTCCAATTGCACTGGCACCGAACGAACAAATTACGAACACTTGCGTCAGCTTGCAGCGCGCGTCGTCCTCCGCCGGGATGCCCGCGATAAACGATGCCAGAATAAGTATTGCGAATGGCGTTATCTCGCTCACTGGTAAGTCACCCATTCGAGAGCCGATGTTGACCATGCACGTGAACATCAGGTGCCCATACACACCGAATCTGAGTCGCGAATACATGTTGTTCATGGATCCGCCTGGCAGCGCGATTGCGCAGCCCGCGGCAGCGCAGACAAGCGCGCCACCGGCAATGACGTCTCGCAGCGCAGCGCCGAGATCTGTGGTTCAAAGATCCCCTATCGAAAATCAAGCGCCCGTCGGCACAGGGGTGCGCTACCAGGTTCAGGCAGGCGATTCACTCTCGGAAATCGTACAGCGTATCGAGAACCGTTCAGTTGGCCTTTGGCCCGCCGTCATGACGATTTTCGAGCTAAACCCGACAGCATTTATTGACAACGACCCGAATAAAATTAAGGCTGGAAGCTGGCTAACCATTCCTGAGCTTGGCAGCACCGATGCACTAGTTGCTGCCAGCAGTAATTCTGCAACAGACAATTCTGCTGCAAGAGAGCCCGCAAGCACACTCATTGCCGCTGGCGTTGAGGACCAGGGTATTGCTTATCAGGGCATTGATCCCGAGCAAGTGACCGCTGATGATGCTGGCACGGCGACTGCAGGGGCCCAGATCAGTGCGCCACTCGCCGATCTGCAGCCAGGTGATGTGATTCTCGACGCCGACAAGCCGTTCGTAACTCCAGCTGGGTCAGCTGCGGTAGAGACGATTATTCTCGACACACCCATCGAGAGTCCGGAGATCGCTAGCACGCCGAACGGAAATACATTCGCTTTAGGCACTGCAAATGAAAACAGCACAACCGGGTCATCCAACCTGCTTACATGGCTGGCTGGAAGCGGTATCGCAATTTTCCTCGCGCTGTTGCTGTTTGGACGACGCATACGTAGTCGATTTGGTTCCGCACCGATTGGCGCTGTAGTTGCCCAGCCAGAACGCCGCAGGACAGACAATAATACGGAAACCATCGAGTCTGTAAGTGATCTCGATTACGGATTGTCCGACGACTCCCCGACCGAAGAAAACCTTGTGCTGACCGAGGAGACGTTCGAGCTTGATGCCGATCTTGTTTCCGGCAACGGTCTTGAGCAAAACTCCGACATGCACGTTGCGCAGGACTTCGGCTTCGCCGCCACAACGCACCTGGACATGGAACTGCCAGAAGAAATGAGCAGCGGCGGCCAGTCATCAGCAACTGACATCATTCCGCCGATGAAAGTCGATATACAGTCTATTCTCGAAAGCGAAACCCTGCCAGGAGAAGACGACTACGATATGTCAGTTATTGTCGACGCGACGCAAATGCCGATTCCTGAAGATGTGACAGAAAGAGACTTGAAAGCTGTTGCAGTGGATGTGAACGATGCCACCCTCATCAGCGACGACTACACCGTCAGCAAAGAGGTCGATTTCGATATACTCGAGCAGGATTACGAGGACGAGATGACCGCGACGCAGGCCTTGAATCAGGAAATCGCGAAAGCTGCTTTGGAACTGGCAGATCGCATGGACCTTCCTGCCGAAGCTGAACAGGATGATGCAACCAGCGAAATGCCACTGGCCAGTGTTACCGAACTCGACGTCACGGCGCAACTCCCGATTGAGCACACGGAAGCAAGCGACACCGATGCCACCAGCATGTTGCAGGAACAGACGGCTGAGTTCTCTGTCGATGACCAGACCGTCGAGATGCCAGCAAACGATGCCGATGTCACCGCGAAAATAGCGGTCGATTCCAGGAAAGTTGACACGAAGGCTAGCTAGGCGCCGAATCCGCGGTTGATTCAACCGCAAGCGAAAACTCCAGAAGCATCGAAAAAGGGCCTGCTCGCGCAGGCCCTTTTTTTTGGCGATCTGTTTGCTAAAACGCTTTTTTTCGCTGCACGCCCAATGAATGCGCGAAATCGGAAATTAGTTCAGGATCTTTCTCTTCAGCTCGACGAATTCGTCCTCGGTCAGAATACCTTCATCTCTTAGCTGAGCGATGATTCGCAGCTGCTCGTAGATATCCGGGATATCGGTTCCGGAACTCGCTGTACTTTGCTTGCCTGATGCAGAATTGCTGTGGCTTGATTGTGCCTGCTGCTGTTGCAAAGCAACCTGAGCACGCTCCCTCTCGAACGCTTCATTTTCCAGCCGCAACTGTTCCTGTTCGCGCTGCTGTATTTCAAGCTGCAGTTGCTCAAGCCGCATTTGTTCTTGCCCACGACGTTCATTTTCCTGTCGTTGTCGCTCGAGCTCAAATCGCGTTTGCTGTTGCCGCAGTCGCTCTGCCTCATAGCGCTGAAAATCCTCAGCCGACGTCGCGACTTGCTGCTCTTGCGGGGATTCGCTGGATTGTGCCAACACCGTTGTACTGGAAAGTATCGTGAGCGTTACAACCGCGCTCGCCTGCCAGCCCAATCGGCGTCCAATTTGATGTATTTTGTTCGACATATCAGGTACCAGTACGATTCTCAGTTCATGCATGTGCAGAATACCGCGGCTACGTCAGGCGAGTTGCGACCCGCGTCTCAACCCCGAAAAACGACCTGTTCGCGAGAGATGCCGGGTCATTCTCTGTGATTGGCTTGCTGGCCCTCGCCGCGTGGGGACATATCGCTGCAGGAGCCGGACTTAGCCGGACAGAGACCGCTTCTATACAATCGGCACAGCGCCCCTCCCCTCCAGCGAGAGCAAACCAAGGAAAATACATGGACAGCACAGTCACGGTCATTCCGACTCAAGGACTGATACTGGCATTCGTGCCAACATTGATTGTCATTGGCATCATTTATCGTTGGTCGGCTGGTACTCAAACAGCGATGTATGCAACGCTACGCATGCTGCTGCAATTGCTTCTCATTGGGTATGTGCTGGCCTACCTGTTTAAAACTGATGAGCCCACGATCATTATTGGCGTGTTGATTTTCATGCTCTCCGTCGCCAGCTGGATCGCAATCCGCCCTTTGCACGTGCGGCGGCCGCGTGCATATCTGAATGCACTATGCGCTATCTCGCTCGGCGGCATCCTGACTCTCGCTCTTGTCAGTTACGCTGTCTTGCACCTTCAACCATGGTTCAGTCCGCGCTATCTGGTTCCCCTGGCGGGAATGATCTTTGCCAGTTCGATGAATTCGGTCAGTCTTGCAGCCGAACGATTTCAGTCAGAATGCGAACGAGGTATGCCCTATGAAGAAGGGCGACGAACAGCATTTCGAGCAGCGCTGATTCCAATGCTTAATTCACTATTCGCAGTCGGACTTGTTTCATTGCCCGGCATGATGACCGGTCAAATTCTGGCCGGTGTATCTCCATTGGTCGCCGCAAAATATCAAATCGTCGTCATGACGATGCTATTTGGCGCCGCAGGCATGTCAGCTGCGTCCTACCTGGTGCTGGCGAACAAAGAGAGCGCCAGGAGTTAGGCAACCGCCAAACCGACCTTGCCGGTTTGGCGGGCCCTCAACTTGTGTCTGGAGCAGTGCCCGGACTATTTTTTTCTCGCGGCAACGAACAACTTGATCATCGTACTCAAATCGCGGAAGCCTACTTTGCCGTCGCCATCGAAGTCGGCATCGGCGTTATAGCGCCGCTGTCCTTCGCGACTGAACAGTGAGTGGAGGAAAATGCGCAGATCGTATCTATCCACATCCCCGTCCTTATCCAGATCGCCCGCAATATCGCTAATCAAATTCATGCCGACAATTAGCGGATCGTGATCCGATACGCGAAATGGCGAACTGCTATCGAACAATGCCGGGTTGCGACCGAAATCCAGGTTGTAGTCGAATGCATCGGGCTCATCGGCATTGATATGCCATTCGGCAACACCCGTGACCTGAGCGCTCAAACTGGCCGACGCAAGAGCATGGTCAAGTGTTCCTGCCTGAGCATCGAAGACAAACGAATACGCTTGTGATCCGATGAATGCGCTTAGCAAATTATCATAGCCAGCTGCCTCAAGCGCGCGTACCGGATCCTCAGATAAGTACGCGTTCAGGTCACCCACAATGATGAAGTCGTCATCATTGCTGCCGGTCGGATCCGTCGCCAACCAGTCCGCCATTGCCTCGGCGGCCTGGGTTCTGGTCACGTTGCAGTTTCCTTGTCCGTCGTTGAGATCCGGATCGCCAAGCGAATCACAATTGGAACCCTTGGACTTCAGATGGTTGACGGCTATCGTGAATACGCCGCCGGTACCGTTGTCGGTGAAACTCTGCGCGAGAACGGGCCGATTGCGTGTATCAATGAATCGCGGATCAACGCTCGAATCCAAAACTGCGAAACTGCCCAGAGGCGTCACAGCCGCTGTGTCGTATATCAATCCGACCCTGATGGCGTCTGTTCCTATAGGTCCGGTGTTGATGAAATCGTAAGCGCCCGCACCTGCTATCGCGTTCATCCCATCAATCAGGCTCTGCAGCGAAGCAGAACCGTCATTTTCCAGCTCAACCAGACCAATGATGTCCCCACCAAGCGCACTTAGAGCGCTGATCGTTTTCGCATACTGCCGATCAAACTCTGCGACATTATCGGCGCCGCGGCACCCAAGATTCGCCAACGGACCACAAATCGACCCGTTGCCGTCCAGCGTCGTGAAGTAATTGAGTACATTCAGACTGATGACTCGCAGTGACCCGCCTACTTCCGGTGTGGCAAACGAACGCGGATTATCAGCAATAAATAACGGCTCCTGGACAGGCATCAAACGGTAAGTTTCTTTACCCGACCCACCGCTGCTTCTGCTGAAGCGCACGTTTCCGACCAAACCAGACACTGTGTCACCACTGCGTACCGAGACGCCGCTGTCGTTTGGCAGGCCCGGTGCCGGGAACCGAATCGGATCCACGTTCTGGAAGGATCGACCGTCATCGAGAATCAGGCTACGCCGACCAACATCCTGCAAGTGGCTTATCAGCGCTGCAGCATCCGGAGCATTGCTGTTGGTGAACGTGAACAAGCGACCGCCAGAGGACAACGTCATCTCGCCGAATCGATCGAGGTTGCGCAGACCGGTGACGGTTAGCGGAGTCGGGACGCTAACCAGCATGCCCTCAAACGCTTCGAGGTCTGGTATGTACTCGCCATTGGAATTGGTGATGACGCCGGCAGCAGGCATTGGCATGGCTGTCGGGGTAACGCTACCGCTACCTGCGATCTCCACACTTCCCGCTGAAATCTGTGTATCACCGAAAAATTCCGATACGCTGCCTCGGACTCTGACTTTATCGCCAACATTGACGTCAACGGCCGGTGTCGAACCATCAAACACGAATACACCTTCCGATGTCGCCGGATCAGCATCCGCATCGCTGTCTTCTTCCTGCACGTAGAAACCACGCAAGTCACTTTGTGTATCGGCATCAGTGTCCTGGAAGTCACCGGTTACGATGCCTTCAATCAGTACCTGTTCCCCGGCAAATGGGCTCACACTGCCCGAACCCTGGATGTCGTGAATGGCCACGATAACCGGAGCAGCACAGCCACTGAACATCGTGCCGTCAATTCGGGTACCGGGGGAGAACAATGTGCCGCCTGATCCGGTTGCAACTGTGTGCTTGACAAAGTCACCAGTGATGTCCGGATCACGAGTTAGCGACTGGTTATCGCCGCCCGCACTTCCATAATCGGATACAACCCGGTCAGCTGATCCGTCATTCAGTGTGATCGTATCGCCACTGTTGTTCAGGCCAAGCGAGCCCGCACTCGCGAGCTGTACCGTCGCAAAACCGAATTCGCCGGTGGGCGCACCCCCTGCAAAGACGACAACCGCACAGTCCTGATCAATAATCGTGCCCGCCGGGAAAACATGCCGCTGTGCAGCACCATCCGACAAGCTCCAGCCCGACAGATCGATCGGCCCGCCGGTGGCATTGACGATTTCGACAAATTCGTCCTGCGACGTACTGACCGTACCGTCTCCATTGGCATCGCCAGCAGCTGCATCCGGATCAGCACTGATTTCATTGATTATCAGATCAATGGGTTCGACCGGAAGCACCGCTGTAAAACTGAAGGAGAAATCGGCGGCCATCGTGTCCGGCGTTTCATCAATATCAACAACCTGACTTGCTGTAACAGTAACTGTGCAACTCTCTCCCTCAATCAGGTCCGCACTGGGGTTCAACAGGTAAGACACGCCATCAGCACTGCTCTCTGATGCAGCAACCGTGCCACTGAGATCGCAGGCAATCGATACCCAAGCGCCGCTGGTCACGGTGACCGCTTCGCTGAATGTAATTTGCACGTCCGCATCCAATGCCACATCGACAGCGCCGTTAGATGGAATCGTCGACGTGACTCGAGGTGCGAAGTCACGGCCATCGATTATGTAAGTGCCCATTGGAAAAGGCGTGGCTGCCGTCGAGTTCATCGTTTCGCCATCTAAAGCGTTTGTACCGCTGAACGTCCAATTGCCTAGCGAAAACACCGCCCCATCCGGCCCGGAACTTGCTACCCGATAAGCCCAGCCATCCAAGTGATCCCAGGGCTGGCCTGTGCCATCGACGTTGATTTCACCAAATACATCGACAACCACTCCACCACAAAACAACTCGATAGCGTCGTCGCCGTTTATCGCGGCAAAACCGGACGTATAGTCGGGTGCAAAACCGAAGAAGCTCCCAAAACCCGCAGATTCTGAAGCCACATTAATGAAGGAGCCGGCGCTTGCCGAAACCGCAGGAAACGTAAACTCCTCGCCATCTGAACCGCCGCCGTTATTGGCCGAACCAAAGCCGCAATTTGATAAATCCGCAATATCGTTCTTTACGAACAACTCTATTACTTTCGGTACTCCGCCGCTAAGCGGGCCGTCCATGACACCACTGATGAGAATGTCCTGAGCATTCGATTCTCGAGCAGCACCAAGAAGAGCCATGCTGATCGACATAACGACTAAGAATTTACGCATTGATTTTCCCCGGGATTCTGATTGCTCGCGTTGGTATTCAAGAGCAGCAACCATTTTTGGATTTACCAATCGCAGTCCGAAACTCACGTTGAACAGGAGCGAGTTACGCGACCGCCTTGGCCATTTATTGTCGCTCAACGATAGCAGAAAATTTGCCGTAAACATGCAATTTGTTTCAGCTGGAAACACGCGACTCACGGTGCGGATCGCTCTTACTGCGGTTAACCGACTCAGGAGGCAAGCCATCGCACTCACCGTATCGTATTTAACAGTTGAATTATCTGCAATGCAGACAAAAGCTTGCCGTTGCACAGACCGCTCTTGCATAACCGGACTACATGAGCAAAATCGTTGCTCGTCTACTACCCTACGCGGTCGCGATACCGTCCAGCCGCTCGACTTTACGCCAGCCCTTGGGCAACAGACTGCCGCGCAAACCGCGATCACCGTAGTAGTCGTCAAGGTCATTCCACTTGATCGTCATCATGCGTGTGCCGCTATAAACCTGCAGGTGCCCATCTTCCGGTACCACCGCTGCGCCGACGAGCTTTTCTTCACCGTTTTGATATTTTTTGCCTGGAATGTTCAGCAATTTGTTGCCCTTGCCTCTTGCAAGTTCGGGCAACTCTTCAAGTTCGAACAACAGTAAGCGACCGATCGAACTGACCGCAGCTATCAGGCATTCCTTGTCTGCGGGAACGATTGAAGGCACTACTGTGCGACCGCCGGCCGGCACTCGCAACACGGACTTGCCGGCCTTGTTACGTGTAACCAGGTCACCCAGCGACGTGATAAAGCCGTAGCCCGCATCACTTGCGAGCAGATACTTCTGCTCGATATCGCCGATCATCGTGCCGCAAAACTCAGCGCCATCCGGTGGATTGAAGCGACTCGACAAAGGCTCACCCTGCCCTCTCGCCGATGGCAGCGTATGCGCCATGACGTTGTACACGCGGCCCGTACTATCAATGAACATTGCCAGCTGATTGCTACGCCCCAGGGCAGATGCCAGATACGAATCGCCTGATTTGTAGCTCAGGGTCAATGGGTCGATTTCATGGCCCTTGGCGGCACGGGCAAATCCACGCTGCGACAGCACAACGGTAACCGGCTCGCTAGCGACAAGCATTGTCTCGTCAAGAGCCTGTGCAGTCTCTCGTTCGACGATCAGAGTTCGCCGGTCATCGCCATACGCGTCGGTATCCGCGAGGATCTCGCTCTTTATCAGCGACTTGAGGCGGGCTTTGCTTTTTAGCGTTTTTTGCAAGTCATCGCGTTCGTCGTTCAAGATATCCTGCTCGCCACGGATTTTCATTTCCTCAAGTTTGGCGAGGTTTCGCAGTCTGAGGTTCAGAATAGCTTCAGTCTGAATCTCGGTCAGCTTGAAGCGCTTCATCAAGACCGGTTTCGGTTTGTCTTCCTCCCGGATAATCTTGATGACGGCGTCAATGCTCAGGTAGGCAACCAACAAGCCGTCCAGAATATGCAGGCGATCGAGCACGATTTGCAAACGATGCTCTAGTCGACGCGTAACCGTCGTCGTACGGAAGGTCAACCAATCAGTCAGTATGCCAAGGAGGTTATACGTCTTCGGCTGACCGTCCAGGCCGATGATATTCATATTGACACGCAGCGTGCGCTCGAGCGACGTCGTCGAGAAAAGATGCGACATCAGTTCTTCAATATTGACTCGGTTTGATTTCGGGCTGATTACGAGTCGGGTCGGATCTTCATGGTCGGACTCGTCCCGCAAGTCATCAACCTGCGGCAGTTTCTTCGCACGCATCTGCGCAGCGATTTGTTCCAGAATCTTTCCGCCTGATATTTGATACGGCAACGAGGTGATAATGATGTCGCCATTTTCGATTTTGTATGACGCGCGCAAGCGCAACGTGCCGTTGCCTGTCTTGTAAATCTGTTTGATATCATCGCGCGGCGATACAAGCTCTCCGCCGGTCGGAAAATCAGGCCCTTTGATATGTTTCATCAAATGGGAAAGCGTCGCTGTCGGGTTATCAATTAAATGCACGAGAGCGCTGCTTACTTCTTTGAGATTGTGCGGCGGTACGTCAGTTGAAAGACCGACCGCAATGCCCGTTGTGCCGTTTAGCAGCAAATTCGGCAAGCGAGCCGGCAGCACGACCGGCTCGTCCATAGTACCGTCAAAGTTTGGCGACCAATCGACCGTACCGTCACCAAGCTCAGCGAGCAGGCTCTTCGCATACGGTGTCAGCCGAGATTCGGTATATCGCATTGCCGCGAAGGATTTAGGATCATCGGTCGAACCGAAATTGCCCTGGCCATCAACGATGCGGTAGCGGTAAGAAAAGTCCTGCGCCATCAGGACCATCGCCTCATAACAGGCCGAGTCGCCATGCGGGTGAAACTTGCCGATGACATCGCCGATGGTGCGCGCCGATTTCTTCGGCTTAGAGCCAGCTGATAAACCAAGCTCGCTCATCGCATAGATGATGCGACGCTGCACGGGCTTTAAGCCGTCACCAATTTGTGGCAATGCGCGGTCAAGAATGACGTACATCGAATAGTCGAGATACGCCTTTTCTGTATATTCGCGCAGCGGCAGTTGCTCAACGCCTTCAAGATTCAAGCTGTTTTGCATTCGTTCTATACCTCGGCCAGGTTGCCTTTGGTTTCAAGCCATTTACGACGATCTTTGGCACGTTTTTTCGCGAGTAACATGTCCATCAGTTGATCCGTATCGTCCTCGGCGGCAACGGTAAGCTGCACCAAACGACGTGTATCGCGGTGCATCGTTGTTTCACGCAATTGACCCGGGCTCATTTCGCCCAGACCCTTGAAGCGTGTAACGGACACCTTGCCACGCAGTTTCTCCGCTTCAACCCGATCAATGATGCCCTTGCGTTCGCCATCATCAAGTGCGTAGAAGACCTCTTTGCCAACATCAATACGATACAACGGGGGCATTGCTACGTAGATATGCCCCGCGAGCACGAGCTCGCGGAAGTGGCGCAAGAAAAGTGCGCACAGCAGTGTTGCAATGTGCAGTCCATCGGAGTCGGCGTCCGCCAGGATACAAACCTTGTGGTAGCGAAGGCCCTCATTGTCACCGGTGCCCGGATCGACGCCGAGCGCGATGCTGATGTCATGCACCTCCTGAGAAGCAAGAATTTCTCCCGTGTCGACCTCCCAGGTATTCAGAATCTTGCCGCGTAGCGGCATGATCGCCTGCGTGTTTCGATCTCGGGCTTGTTTTGCAGATCCTCCAGCTGAGTCACCCTCAACCAGAAATATTTCACAGAGTGCAGGTTCCTGCGATGTGCAGTCAGCCAGCTTGCCGGGCAACGCCGGACCAGAAACGATTTTCTTGCGCACCACTTGCTTGGCCGCTTTCATGCGGCGTTGTGCCTTGCTGATCGCCAATTGCGCGAGCTGATCGCCGGTTTCCGGGTGTTGGTTCAGCCACAGCGAAAACTCGTCCTTAACAACGCCGGTTACAAAGGCCGCCGATTCGCGTGAAGACAGGCGCTCTTTTGTCTGCCCCGAAAATTGCGGGTCCTCAAGCTTGGTACTGAGCACGAAGCTCAGACCATCCCAGACATCTTCGGGCGCCAGCGCTACGCCGCGCGGCAAGAGATTACGAAAATCGCAGAATTCTCGCAGTCCGTTGGTCAGCCCGGTTCGTAATCCATTGACGTGCGTGCCGCCCTGCGGAGTGGGAATCAGATTCACGTAGCTTTCACCAACGGTCTGGCCGCCGCCAAGCTGCCAGGCCAGCGCCCACTCAACCGCTTCGTTATTGCCCGCCATACTCCCGGAGAAAGGCTCGGCAGGGAGAATCTCGCCACCGCCTATGGCCTCGACGAGGTATTCCTCAAGACCACCGGTGTAACACCACTCCAGCTTTTCTTTGCTCTTTTCGATCTTGAGCCGGACGGTAAGACCCGGGCACAGCACTGCTTTCGCGCGCAGCGCGTGCTTGAGACGCGACACTGAGAAGTTTACAGAGTCAAAGTACTGCGGATCCGGCCAAAAGCGAATCGTCGTGCCGGTGTTAGTTTTGCCAACTGTACCGACAACCTCAAGCTTGCTGCGCTTCTTGCCGCCAGCAAAACTCATGTTGTATTCCTTGCCACCGCGTCGAATCCATATCTCGAGATTCTTCGACAACGCGTTCACAACAGAGACGCCGACGCCATGAAGACCGCCAGAATATTGGTAATTTTCATTCGAGAATTTTCCGCCCGCGTGCAGGCGTGTGAGTATCAGTTCAACGCCTGGAATTTTCTCTTTGGGATGTTTATCGACTGGCATGCCACGGCCATCGTCAACGACCTCAACCGAACCGTCCTTGTGGATCGTAACTTCGATTTTCTTACAGTGGCCCGCGAGCGCTTCGTCAACGCTGTTGTCGACGACCTCGTGAGCGAGGTGGTTAGGCCGAGTCGTGTCGGTGTACATGCCGGGCCGGCGTCGCACAGGCTCCAGCCCGCTCAGGACCTCGATGTCCGCAGCGTCGTATCGTTTACTCATGTATCAAATGACCAGTGATTGCCCGGCCGAATTCTAGCGTGAATGCCAGAAGCATGCATCAATAGATAATTGGTTTGATATTCCGCCTAGTCGAGATCCGCGAGCAGCGCGAGACGAATATTTGCGGCAACCGGAGAAATTTCGACCTGACAACTATCATGATCGATCCCCGCAGTCAGGTCGGCACCGCCTTTTAGCGCAGTTACTTGCTCCGTCGGCAATTCAAACCGCAAGAAATGCACCGCCGAAGTCTTATCGGCATCGGAGCGATCCAGATCTTCATCGGCAATCGCAAACACACGATCCGACGCGCCAACCTGTACGAACACCCGGTCCTCTATGCCGACGAGCTGCTTGAGCATTGCCTGACGCTCATCGACCTCCGCAAATTCGACCATGAACGTCGCCTTCCAGTTGCTTCCGTCCGGAATCAACGGGTTATATGCGTCAAGCTCCTCTTTGATGCCTGCGGCCTCGAATATGCGCTCAATGCGCAGCATTTCCTGCACCTGATACTGCATCGTCATTCGATCTTCAAAATACAACGCAGCATTCGTGCCAAGCTCGAGACGCCGATTGCGCTTGTGGCGCATCACTGCATCGCGAAATTCAACACGCGTATCAGCGTACTGCTCCAGGCTCATAAGATCATCGCGGCTGAGTTTTTTCATCAATCTAGATTCCGTATGCCAGTCTAATGAGGCTCATTGGACTTTCAGCCTCCAGTTCGTCAACTTCCTGCGCTATTTGCTCGGCCGCCATCGGGCAGTCACTGGTGAAATGATCCGGCTCGCTTTTGCCAACTTTCTTGACGACCGGCCGCGCAATTTTCTTCGACACCTCGTGAAATTCCTTCTTGACCGCATACGTACCGTCGTGGCCCGAACATCGTTCTATTACGTCCACAACGGTATCCGGAACCAACTGCAGCAGATCACGTGTTTTGAGGCCGATATTCTGCACGCGCAGATGGCAAGGCACCTGATAAGACACCTTGCCCAGCGAAGTTTCGAATGCAGTTTTCAATTTGCCATCTTTGTGCCGCAACATCAGGTATTCAAATGGATCAAACATTGCATCACGAACCTTGATGACTTGTGGATCATCAGGAAACATCAGCGGCAGTTCCTGCTTGTACATCAGCGTGCAGGAAGGAATTGGCGTAACGATGTCCCATCCCTTGTCGACCAAAGCGGCAAGGACAGGAATATTGATCTCTTTCGCCTTCGCCACTGCTTCGAGATCGCCAAGTTCAAGCTTCGGCATGCCGCAGCAAGCCTCTTTCGTGGCAAGCGTTACCGGAATACCGTTGTGCTGAAAAACAGCCGCCAGATCTTCGTCGATCGCCGGATGATTGCGATTTCCGTAGCAGGTTGCATAAAGAACGACCTTGCCTCGTGTTGTTGCGGTCGGCTCGGCAGACTCGCCTGTCGTTTCTTGCAACGCCCGCAAACGCTTGCGCGCTGGCCGCGAATGATATTCAGGAATCGGGGCATTGCGATGTACGCCCAAGGTATTCTCAAGCAACTTGCGCCCAAACTTGTTGCGATTAGTAGCGTTGACAACCTGAGCAACGACCGGAATTCCCGCCAACTGCCCTACTTTGTCTGTTGAGCTAAGGATCCGATCACGCAGTGGAGCACCTTCTTTCTTGAAGCGGACGGCTTTCGCGCGCAGCATCAAGTGTGGAAAATCGATATTCCACTCATGCGGTGGAACGTACGGGCATTTGGACATGTAGCACATGTCGCACAGATAACAGTGATCGACGACATCCCAATAGACTTTCCTGGACACCGTATCGAGTTCCATACTCTCTGATTCGTCGATCGCATCGAACAACGTGGGGAATGAGTTGCAGAGATTGAAGCAGCGACGGCAGCCGTGACAGATATCGAACACACGTTCGAGCTCTTCCGTCAGCGCTTCTTCATTATAGAATTCGTCGGTCTTCCACTCGAGTGGATGCCGTGTCGGAGCCTCGAGGCTGCCTTCGCGTCGTTCGTCTGAAGATGCCATATTCCAGAGCGGCCCTGTTGGCGAGCAAACGTGCGGACCGCGAAACACCGATCACATCGGCACTCGCAGTCCGCCGGTATGCAGATTAGTCGTCCAGCGAATCCAGAGCTTTCTGGAAACGATTGGCGTGCGAACGCTCAGCTTTTGCCAGCGTCTCAAACCAGTCGGCGATTTCATCGAAATCCTCATCCCGAGCAGTCTTCGCCATGCCCGGGTACATGTCCGTGTACTCGTGCGTTTCGCCGGCTATTGCTGCAGCCAGGTTTGCAGACGTCGGGCCGATTGGCAGTCCGGTTGCCGGATCACCGGTTTCCTCGAGATACTCGAGATGGCCATGCGCGTGCCCGGTTTCGCCTTCCGCGGTTGAACGAAATACTGCTGCAACGTCGTTATAGCCTTCGACGTCAGCCTTCGCTGCAAAATAGAGATAACGGCGATTAGCCTGTGACTCACCTGCAAACGCGTCCTTAAGATTTCCTTCAGTCTTACTGCCTTTCAGTGACATATTTGTAAACCCCAGTTGAGAATTAATTCCAATTAGACTGAGTCTAATAACCGCAATACTGTATGCCCGCTCGACGTTTAAGTCAATTCGTGCAAAGACGTCTATGTAATATTGACGCTCCGTATTTGTGCCTGTAGCTTAACGCCGCACTCAATCAAAAAGTAATGCCATGACCGCCAAGAAAACAATCAATCTGGAAAAGTCACTTACTGCTCTTGAAACGGTTGTAGAAGAGCTCGAGTCCGGTGACTTGCCACTCGAAACCGCCATGAAGAAGTTTGAAGAAGGCATCAAGCTGACTCGCGGCTGCCAGAGCGCGCTCAAGGACGCGGAACAGCGTGTTGAGATCTTGCTCAAGAGTGCCGGCGCCGAATCACTGGCGGACTTCGAAGCCGACGATCTTGAAGATTAGCTGCAAGCCCTCGCGCAGCACCTTTACGTATCGCCCATCAGCTCAAGCATTGCCACGACGGTAGACTCAACGCCCGCCGTAACTGATGGCTGCGGTGAAATCTTGAATATCGGCGAATGATGACTTGGCACTTGCGCACCACCCGCGTCTTCGCGCTCGAAGTCTTCCCTGGGCGTACCACCGATCTGCCAATACACGCTCTGGATTGCCGGTTCGGTCGTGAAATACGGAAAATCCTCTGCTCCCATTCCATCGGGCTCGCTGTTTTCCATGGCTTCTTCGCCCATCTTGTCCGTCCAGGCAGCACTCAGCCGCCGCACCATGGCCGCATCATTGACCGTCGGCGGAACACTCTCGTTTGACACGATGACTTCCGGCAACCTGTCCTCTGGCAGCCCCGCCACACGCCCCATATTTTCGGCGATGCGCTGAATACCGTCCAATAACGTCTTGCGAGTCTGCGGAGACGTGTTACGCACCGTCAATTGCAAGTGTGCGTTGTCAGAAATGATGTTGTGTTTTGTGCCCGAGTGGAATGAGCCGACGGTAACAACGCCTGGGTCACGAGGTGGCAACTCGCGCGCGACCAGGGTCTGCAATGCCATTACGATCTGGCTGCCGAGAACAATGGGGTCCTTGCCACGATGTGGGGCAGCCCCATGTGTGCCTACACCATGGATGATGATGTCGACAGTGTCTGCGCCTGCGTAGGGACTACCCTCACTAACATTGATCTTCCCGGCCACATCGCCAGAACTCACATGGAATGCGAGCGCGTAGTCCGGCACTCCGAATCGACCCCACAAATCGTCGTCCATCATCGCTCGCGCGCCAATGACTCGCTCTTCGGCCGGTTGCACGATGAACATCAAGGTGCCGCTCCATTGGTCCTTGCGGGCAACCATTTGCCGCGCCGTGCCAACGAGACTGGTGATATGCACATCGTGGCCGCACGCATGCATGACCGATACGATATTGCCTGTTATTGGATCTTCTTGTGTTGCGACGGATGCATACGGCAAGCCGGATTTTTCCTCGATCGGCAATCCGTCCATGTCAGCTCGCATCATCACCAGCGGCCCGTCACCATTCTTCATCAGCGCGACAATGCCCGTGCCGCCAACGCCTTCGGTTACGTCGAATCCAGCGCTGCGCAGCTCAACCGCCATGCGCACCGCGGTCTCGTTCTCGACCAGTGATAATTCAGGGTTACGATGAAAGTGATCAAACAGGCCAGCAAGATAATCGTCGTAGTCCGAGTCAATGTCAGCACGGAGCTCGTCAGCTCCAGCCGATCCCACAGACAGTATCAAGACACAGCAAAGCGCCGCAATTCGATTTCGCATTCTAAAGACCCCGGTCGTTATTCCAGTTGGTCTCCAGTGTATCGAATTACGAGCAGGAAAAAAGTCGTAGCAGGCGGATCAGGTATTGGCGCCGCCGTTACCTTGCAGACGGTTGATAAGAGCGCGCAAAAAGACTTTGTTAAAGCGCAACTGACAAGCTGATGAGACCTGTTCCATTAACGTAGAGCTAACGCGCAGTATAGTTACAGCGCCGACGGCTCTAATGGACGCCTGACGCTTGGCACCGCGAACATAGCTGGTCTCGCCGAAGCAGTCACCATTACCCAACTGGCCGAGGTTATTGCCGTTCGACTGAACGGTTACGTTACCAGCGACGATGATGTAGAAACGATCGTCTATCTCGCCCTCTTTGACGATGTCCTCGTTTTCTCGATACTCATGCCAATCGGATGCACGCAGTACTTCCCAGATTTCCGCATGCGAGAATTCGTGGAAAAACGTCAGCGTACGCAGCAGATCAAAGTGTTCCTGATTATCGAGACTATCGTATTTCTGGCGCAAGTCCTGATAGACGCGTGTCAGGTCAGCTGCCATCGCATTACCGTTCGGCGTTCGCTTCTCGGGAAGCTTCTGCATCGTCATAGCGACTACCTGCTCAAGTTCTTCAGGCAAGTCGTCGCGATAAGTGTGAATGGGCGGCGGCGTCGCATAGACGATCTGATGCAACAACTTCGACAAGTTGTCAGCACGAAATGGTCGGAAGCCTGTCAATAGCTCGTACATGACAGCACCGAGTGAATACAGATCCGAACGCGGCGTCAGGTCTTCAGATTGCACCTGCTCTGGCGACATATAACTCGGCGACCCGGCAATGCCTTCAATGCGTGAAACTTCGGAGTCACTGACAATCGCAATACCGAAGTCAATGATGCGAACGTCGTTATCGATGGTAAGCATTACATTGCTTGGCTTGATGTCACGGTGAATAACTCCACGACCGTGTGAATAGTGTAAAGCCTTCGCGCACTTATAGACGATCTCTACGACATCATCGATACGCAAGAGATTGTCTGGCCGGCAATACGCGGCCAACGTTCTCGCGCCTTGAATATGTTCTGTTACGACGTAGTACTTGCCATCTTCTTCGCCCGCATCGTAGATAGGCATGATGTTCGGATGCTGCAGCATGCCGACCATGTGGGCTTCGTTGAAAAACATTTTGCGCGAGACGCTGGCACGATTCGGGTCCGTATCTTCTTCTATATTGTAGACCTTGATTGCTACGTCGCGGCGATAATAGGGGTCATGCGACAGGTACACCATGCCGGTGCTACCTTTGCCAATCTTGTTGATAATGACGTACTTACCGATCTTGTCGGGGACGTCATTCGAGCGCTTGATTTCGCTGACTGGACTGGCCATGTTTTCTCTAATTTTCTAAGTCATCAGCCACCCGTACAAACCCAATAAAATTGCGGCGTACAGCGCGGCTACGAGGTCATCCAGCATAATTCCCAGCCCCCCGTCGATACTGTGATCCAGGTCCCGAATCGGCCACGGTTTGACAATATCAAAGACCCTGAACAGCAAATACGCCAATACCCAGGCCGTTATCGTCGGCGGGGCAACCAGCAGAGTGATATACATTCCGGCGATTTCGTCCCAAACGATGCCACCATGATCGTGGACACCGATGCGACGCGCGCTCTCACCACAGATCCAGATGCCAGACAGGCTCAGAAAAACGGCCACACCGATCTGGTACATCAGGGCGAGATCCAGCGTAAACCAGGCGATTACCACGCCCAGCAGCGAACCCACGCTGCCCGGCGCAAAGGGTGACAACCCGGTTCCCAGGCCAAAGGCCAGCATATTGACCGGATCGGTCAGCACTTTTCGGGTCAGATTTTGCGGCTGCTCGTTCATTGGAAATGAAGGTAACCGCTGTCGCTGAATTCCACAACGCCTTGTGCGTCATGACAGACAATATTCTCACCTGTCGTAACTCGACCTATCGCCGTGACCGGAAGATCGCCCGAGTCCGGCAGGATTGTGGCACTCGCCGTGAAGCACAGTTCATAATCGTCGCCACCAGCAAGCGCAAACCGTCGTACGGCGCCTGCTTCGAAGGCCGAATTCAATTCGGCAGATACAGGCAGCTCATCCAGATCAATCTCGGCACCCACGCCACTTGCGAGCAGCATTTTCTGCAGGTCAGCAAACAAGCCATCGGAAACGTCTATTGCGGCTGTAGCGACATTGACCAGGCGTTGGCCATAGTCGACACGAGCGCTCGGTCGAAGGAAGCGCCCGGCCAGATACTCGGCAGGACGACCGTCGCGAATCAGCTCAAGCCCGGCCGCAGCATCTCCCACGGTACCCGTGACATAAATTGTATCGCCAGGTTTTGCGCCTGAGCGATGTATCGCGTTGCCGCTTTCGACATCACCTGTAATTTGTACGCTCGCGACAACGCACGGTCCGCTGGTCGTGTCACCGCCAACCAGGGCCACGCCATGCTCCGCCGCAGCCTCATGCAGGCCCGCCGCGAACCTGCCGACCCATTCCTCATTGGCATCGCGCAATGTCAGGGCAAGCGTCATCCATCGTGGACGCGCTCCCATGGCGGCAATGTCAGACAGATTGACGGCAACGACTCGATAGGCAATATCGCCTGGGTCTGTGTCCTCAAGAAAGTGCACGCCCTCGACCAGGGTGTCGATAACAGCAACCAGCTCACGCCCGGTGTCTGGCTCAAGGACAGCGCCGTCATCACCGATGCCTGTTATTACCCCTTGTGCCTCGCTCGGCAAAGCAAAGTAGCGGCGAATCAGTTCGAACTCATCCACTGTCGTGAAACCTCTGCTGAACTGGTGCAGCCTGCCTAGCGGGTGACTTCAGTGTCGCGCAAGGTCTTTGCAGCAGCATCAAGGCAAGCATTAATGTACTTGTGTCCTTCGACTGAACCGAAGCGCTTTGCCAGATTAACGCCTTCATTGATCACAACCCTAAATGGAATTTCGGGTAGCGACTCCAACTCGTAGACGCCGACTAACAGAACCGACAGCTCAACCGGATCCAGTTGCTCAAGAGGTCGATCGATCAACTCTGAGATCTGACCTTCCAGCGCTGCCTGCGATTTACAGATCGCCGGAAAAACGGTATCGAAATACTCTTTGTCGACGCGTTGATAGGCTGCCTGTAAATGAAACTGAGCAACCAGTTCCGCACAGCCGTGACCGGCAAGTTGCTTCTGATACAAGGCTTGTACCATCAACTCTCTCGCGCGCGTTCGGGCTCCGGAAGATCCGGCATTGCTCATTTCACATTCCTTGTAGAACGGGCTGGCAGATTAGTCCAGGCCACGTAGCAGATTGACCATTTCAATGACGGCAAGGGCAGCTTCCTCGCCCTTGTTGCCAGCTTTCGTCCCAGCACGTTCAATTGCCTGCTCTATCGTATCGACAGTCAACACTCCGAAACCAACCGGCACACCATGTTTCTGGCCTGCGGCCGACAAACCGCGCACGCACTCACCCGCCACGAAATCAAAATGCGGTGTGCCGCCTCGAATAACCGCTCCCAGAGCAATGATTCCATCAGCCCGGCGCGATGCTGCAATCTTCTCGACCACAACAGGCATTTCGATAGCGCCCGGTACACGAATAATTTCAATATCAGCATCAGCTGCGCCATGTTGACGCAAACAGTGAAGTGCACCTTTGATCAGCGACTCAACAACAAAATCATTAAATCGAGCCGCAACAATGACAAACCGCGCATCGCGAACGATCAAGTCCCCTTCAGTCTTCTTGATCTTTTCCATAGGCCTCTACCCGGAATTCCCGCTATTGCTCGACGTACTCGGTGATCTCGAGATCGAATCCTGAGATCGCGTACATGTGTTTGGGTGCTGATAGTACACGGATTTTGCTCAACCCGAGGTCGCGCAGTATTTGTGCGCCGATGCCATAAGTCCGCAGCACGCCCTCTCCGCTACGTCGTTCGGTCAAATCGTCAGACTTTTGATTCAGGCTATTGACGGCGTCCATCAGGTCACGTGAGGATTCCTGCTCGCGCAATAGCACGACAACGCCGATTTCTTCAGCGGCGATGCGCTCAATCGCGCTGTCAATCGGCCAACCGAGCGACTTGCTCTTAACGCCGACAACATCACCAAGAGTATCTTGCAGGTGCACGCGTACCAGCGGATTGTCAGTCTGGCTTAAATCGCCTTTGACCAGAGCAACGTGCACCGCGCGATTCACAAGGTCATCGTAGCAGTACATCGTAAACTCGCCATGCGCAGTCATAATCGACTTTTCGGCGATGCGTTCGACATTGCGTTCTTTCTCAAGGCGGTAGCGAATCAGATCTGCAATGGTTCCGATCCTGACGCCGTGTTCCCGGGAGAACTTTTCCAGATCCGGCCGCCGCGCCATGCTGCCATCTTCTTTGAGAATTTCGACAATCGTTGCAGCCGGCTCCAGACCGGCAAGGCGTGCGAGATCGCAACCGGCTTCGGTGTGGCCAGCTCGCGTCAAGACGCCGCCCGGCTGCGCCATGACCGGAAAAATATGCCCAGGCTGACTGATGTGCTCTGGTTTCGCGTCAGGATCTACCGCTGCCTGAATAGTCCGCGCGCGATCGTGCGCGGAAATACCCGTCGTAATGCCCTCGGCAGCTTCGATGGAAAGCGTAAAATTGGTCGCGTGATGATCATCAGTCTCCGAGACCATCAGTGGCAAACGCAATTGCGAACAACGTTCGCGCGATAACGTCAGGCAAATCAATCCACGGCCGTGAGTTGCCATGTAGTTGATGTCCTCAGGCCGGACGTGTTGAGCGGCCATCAGAAGATCGCCCTCGTTCTCGCGATTTTCGTCATCGACCATAATGACCATTTTGCCGGCTTTGATGTCAGCAATAATATCTTCGATGTCGCTGAACGAATTGCCGATCGTGCTTGGGTGAGTCGTTGTGTTGTCAGCCATAACCATGTTCTCTAAGAAAATCCATTGAAAGACCGTCTTCGTCCTTCAGCAGCAAGCGCTCTATATAGCGCGCGAGCAAATCGACCTCAATATTGACGATTGTAGCAACCTTGTACTGTCCAATGATCGTCACGTCTGCCGTATGCGGAATAATATTCACATCAAATGTACTGCCCGATACCGCATTGATGGTAAGGCTGACGCCATCGATACAAACAGATCCCTTGCGGGCCACGTAGCGTGCGAACTCGGCGGGGATCTCTACGGTGATTCGAATCGAACGAGCGTCAGTCGTTAACGACTGAATTTTGCCAACACAATCGACATGGCCGCTGACGAGATGACCTCCGAGTCGCTCGCCAACGCTGATCGCAGGCTCAAGATTAACTTCGCTACCAACGTCCAGTCCTGCCAGCGCCGTTACATCGAGCGTCTCGTTCGACACATCCATATCAAAGCCATTCTCGCGCAATGCAACCGCTGTCAGGCAGACCCCGTTTACCGAGATGCTCTCCCCGATTTCGTAGCTGGCCCATGGCAAACCGGTTGATGAAACGCTCAGACGGACATCGCCACCGCTTCGCTGCAGCGCGGAAATTTCGCCTTTTGCTTTGATAATTCCAGTAAACATCAGTTTGGTCTCATCGTTATGCGTGTGTCCGAACCGACGCGTCGCTGATCGACTACGTCGAACTCCTGCCGGTCAGTCAGTTGCGTCCAGGCTGGTGTGTTTAGCATGCCCATCGTCTGACTACCCATCATATGAGGGGCCTGAAAAACCACAAGCTCATCGACCAGCTTGTCGGCGATCATGCTACCGGCCAGACCCGGTCCCGCCTCAACCAGAATATCGTTAACAGCCCGGGAAGCAAGATCAGCAAGCACCGCAGCGACACTGACCTGTTCGGCAACGGCGTCAACCTTAAGAATTTCAGCGCCCGCCTCTTCGAGGGAAGCGCGTCCCTCACTGGCCGTGCAATAGAGCAACGTTTGCCCCGGCAACGCGAGCATTCCAGCCGACAAAGGCATGCGCAGATGGCTGTCAAGCACGGCGCGCAGTGGTTGTCGCCCAACCGTGTTCAGATCAGGGTCGCGAACCGTCAGAGACGGATCATCTGCGAGTACCGTACCGATCCCGGTCATGATCGCACCGGAGCGTGCCCGCATTCGCTGCACATCGGCACGCGCGTCAGGGCCGGTAATCCACTGGCTTTGTCCATCGGACATCGCAATACAGCCGTCGAGACTGCAAGCGATCTTCATACGTACAAACGGCCGGCCGCGAGACACGCGACTGAGAAATCCGGCATTGAGCTGTTCGGCAGCCGCCTGCATCAGGCCGACGCGAACGCCAATGCCTGCATCATGCAATGCGGTGATGCCACGCCCGCTGACATCCGGAAACGGGTCCTGCATTGCTATACAAACTTCGCTGACGCCGGCCGCAATCAAAGCATCGACACAAGGCGGCGTCTTGCCGTGATGAGCGCAAGGCTCAAGGGTGACGTAGGCAGTCGCGCCTTGCGCGTTTTCGCGTGCAGCTTCAATCGCGTTGACCTCGGCGTGCGCCTCGCCAGCGAGCTCGTGCCAGCCCTCTCCAACGACATCGCCATTTCTGACCAGGACGCAGCCAACCATCGGATTCGGATGCGCGCCATAAGCGCCACGCTCGGCAAGTCGCAACGCGCGCGCCATGTGCACACAATCTGCTGCTGAGAAATCGGTCATTAGCGTTTCTTCTTGCCGATCAATTCAGGCAGGAGCGACATTTGCTCTCTGTTCGCGACGGTGTCCGAGATGCGTTGCAAACGTTTGATCTCTTCTTCGAATTCCGTGATGTCCTGGAAACGCCGATAAACAGAGGCGAAACGTACGTAGGCGACTTCGTCCAGCGCGCGCAGCTCTTCCATTACCAGTTCGCCGACCAGGCGCGACGGGACCTCACGTTCGCCCATGGTGCGCAGCTTGTGGATGAGATGGCCAATAGCCTGTTCCAGCTCATCACTGGGCACCGGACGTTTCTCCAGCGCCCTGACCATGCTGTTGCGCAGTTTTGACTCGTCAAACGGCTGACGGCTGTTGTCGTTCTTGACCAGCCTGGGCATGACCAGTTCAGCCGACTCAAACGTCGTAAAGCGCTCATTGCAATCCAGACATTGCCTGCGCCTGCGAATCTGCATTCCGTCCGCCGCAAGACGCGAGTCAATGACCTTGGTTTCTTCGTGGCTGCAAAACGGACAGTGCATGGTTCTTTAGAGATCAGGCGTATACAGGGAAGCGCTTACACAGGTCGAGAACCTGGCCACGCACGCGATCAACGGTCTCCTCGTTTTCGATATCGTCCAGTATATCTGCTATCCAGCCGCTTAGCTGCCGGGTCTCTTCGACGCCGAAGCCGCGTGTTGTAATGGCCGGCGTACCGAGGCGCAAACCACTAGTGACGAAAGGCGACTGCGGATCGTTCGGTACCGCGTTCTTGTTAACGGTGATGTTCGCACGACCAAGCGCCGCATCTGCAGCCTTGCCGGTAATACCCTTGGCAATCAGGCTAACCAGCATCAGGTGATTATCAGTATCGCCTGAGATAATCTGATAACCACGCTCCGTCAGAACGCTCGCCATCACTTTGGCGTTTTCACATACTTTCGCCTGATAGTCCTTGAATGAGGGCTCCAGTGCTTCCTTGAAGGCGACGGCTTTGGCCGCAATCACATGCATCAATGGTCCACCCTGTGTGCCTGGGAATACCAGGGAATTGAACTTTTTCGTGAGCTCATCGTTCTTGCGAGCGAGAATCAACCCGCCGCGAGGGCCGCGCAGGGTTTTGTGCGTTGTTGTTGTGACAACGTCTGCAACAGGCACCGGATTCGGATAGTGACCCGTCGCGACCAGGCCGGCAACGTGCGCCATATCAACCATCAGGTAGGCACCCACACTGTCAGCGATGTCGCGAAAACGTTGCCAGTCGACAACTCTGGAATAGGCTGAGAAGCCGGCGACGACCATGCGAGGTTTGTGCTCGGTAGCCAGAGCTTGTACCTGATCGTAGTCGATCAGGCCGGTTTCCGGCACCACGCCGTACTGCACCGCATTGAATATCTTGCCCGAGAAATTCACTTTGGAACCATGTGTGAGGTGACCGCCATCGGCAAGACTCATGCCCAGAATGGTATCTCCCGCATTAAGTAGTGCGAGATAGGCGGCCGCATTCGCTTGCGAACCGGAGTGCGGCTGTACGTTGGCGTAATCGGCGCCGAATAGCTGCATGGCACGTTCAATCGCCAGCGCTTCGGCAATATCAACATATTCGCAACCACCGTAATAGCGTTTGCCCGGATAGCCTTCAGCGTATTTGTTGGTCAGCACCGAGCCCTGAGCCGCCATAACACGCGGACTCGCATAGTTCTCCGAGGCGATAAGTTCGACGTGCTCTTCCTGGCGGCGAACTTCAAGATTGATCGCTTTCGCGACATCGGGATCAAACTGCTCAAGCGAGGTGGATGTATCGAACATCGGGGACGGTCTCCGGACAGCAAAAAAAGAAAGCGATGGTACCTGTTTCGAAGCTTTTTTTGCAGTGTTTAGGGCGAGTTTGCCGCGACGAATGACTGAACCACTCGAGTCCAGGCCCGGCCGATGTTATGCCGGTTGTACCCGCCGCCACCTGTACCAATGATCCGACCATGGCAGTGCTTGTCAGCTAAACGACACAAAGCGGTGGCGGCGTCCGCATGCGCCTGCTCGGTGTAGCAAAGGTGGGTAATCGGATCGCCCTCCAGACTGTCCGCTCCGCACTGGAAAAGGATGAATTCCGGCCTGGCCTGTTCCAGATAGGCTTCTACTCGCGCCCACGCCAACTTGAAAGCGCCGTCGTCAGCGCCTGGCGGCATGGGAATATTCAATTTCGTGCCCCGAGCGCGGCCGGTGCCAGTCTCTTCAGCCGCCCCGGTTCCCGGGTAGAGATTACGGCCGTCCTCGTGAATATCGGCAAAGATCAGATCGCGGTCAGCTTCGAAGCCATAGAACACGCCATCGCCGTGATGTGCATCGATGTCGACATAGGCTATTCGCTGCAGCCCGTGATGTTTGCGCAAATATTCCGCAGCAACACCACAATCATTGAACACGCAAAATCCCGCAGCAGCGTTGCGCGCTGCATGATGCAGGCCAGCGATGGGAACAAACGCGCGTCTTGCCTCACCACGCATGATGGCATCGACGGCCGCCAACGTTGTGCCAACGACGTTCGACGCTGCATCGAAGATACCGACCATAGCTGGCGTATCGCCCTCATCCAGAAAACCTTTGCCATCGACTGACATTCTGGAAACTTTGTCAATGTAGTCAGCCGTATGGAACAGGAGCAGTTCGTCAACGCTGGCATACCGCGGTCGTTCGTAGGAGATAGCGTCGCCCAGATTCGCTGTCAGCAGCTCCTTGTGAAATACATCGTGTCGATCGGTTCCGAACGGATGCGGATCGCCGAAACCGTACCTGGCAATTTCTTCACCCCTGTAAACCAGCACCGGGTCGCTCATGCGCGCCTCTTATCAGTGATTTGCTATCGCTGCAGCATACCGGATAATGCGCGCTCCATAACCACCTCAGACAAACTATGGCCCAATACATATACACCATGAATCGCGTGGCCAAAGTGGTCCCGCCCAAACGATTCATCATCAAAGACATTTCACTGAGCTTTTACCCCGGCGCCAAGATCGGCGTCCTGGGCTTAAACGGTTCTGGCAAATCGACTGTATTGCGGATCATGGCCGGCCTCGACACCGAATTTGATGGCGAAGCGCGACCGCAGCCTGGCATCAAGATTGGCTACCTCGCACAAGAGCCGGAGCTCGACGCAGCAAAAGACGTTCGCGGCAATGTCGAGGATGGGGTTGCGGAGACCAAGGCACTGCTGACCCGGTTTGACGAGATCAGTATGAAATTCGCCGAGCCTATGAGCGATGACGAGATGAACGCGCTGCTTGAGGAACAGGGAAAGCTGCAGGATGCCATTGACTCGGCAGGCGCGTGGGAGCTGGATCGTAAACTCGAAATCGCGGCGGATGCGCTTCGGTTACCACCGTGGGATGCGGACGTCAGCAAACTCTCAGGCGGTGAGCGACGGCGTGTGGCACTTTGTCGATTGCTGCTCTCGCAACCTGACATGCTGCTGCTTGACGAGCCGACCAACCATCTGGATGCGGAATCTGTAGGTTGGCTGGAGCGCTTCCTGGACGAATACCCTGGAACAGTGATCGCCGTCACGCATGATCGCTACTTCCTCGACAACGTCGCCGGCTGGATACTCGAGCTGGATCGTGGCCAGGGCATTCCATGGGAAGGCAATTACTCGTCCTGGCTGGAGCAAAAAGAAAACCGTCTTGCCAACGAGGATTCGACCGAAAAAGCGCGCCAAAAAGCCATGCAGGCCGAACTGGAATGGGTGCGTTCGAACCCCAAAGGACGACAAGCCAAGTCAAAAGCTCGCTTGCGCCAGTTTGAAGAGATTTCTTCAGCCGCATACCAAAAACGCAACGAGACCAACGAAATCTACATTCCGCCCGGCCCGCGCCTTGGCGATGTGGTCGTCGAAGTGAACGATCTGAAGAAGGGCTTCGGTGAGAAGTTGCTGATAGATGGACTCAGCTTCACGCTCCCTGCCGGCGGCATTGTCGGCGTAATCGGACCGAACGGTGCGGGTAAGACAACTTTCTTCCGCATGCTGACTGGCGAAGAGCAACCGGACTCGGGGACGATTCGCCTCGGCGACACCGTTCAGGTTGCAAGCGTCGATCAGTCTCGCGACAGCCTCAATGATGACAAGACAGTATGGGAAGAAATCTCCGACGGCCTGGACCTGATTAACGTGGGTAACTACGAAACGTCTTCACGTGCGTATCTCGGCCGCTTCAATTTCCGCGGCGGCGATCAACAAAAGAAGATTGGACTATTGTCGGGCGGTGAACGGAATCGTGTACACCTCGCAAAAATGCTCAAAGCCGGCGGCAATCTGTTGCTGCTTGACGAACCAACCAATGACCTGGACGTCGAGACCTTGCGGGCACTCGAGGAAGCATTGCTGGAATTCCCTGGATCAGCAGTCGTGATCTCACATGACCGTTGGTTCCTGGACCGCATTGCGACGCATATTCTGGCGTTCGAAGGCGACAGTGAGGTCGTCTGGTTTGCTGGCAACTACGCGGACTACGAAGAGGACAAGAAACGGCGTTTGGGCAGTGACGCTCTGAATCCGCATAGGATAAAATACAAACGTCTTGACGCCTAAGACTACGAGGTTTCCAAACGGATGAATCTGCTAGTCGCCGCCAGTGCAATTCTCGCGCTCATCGCGCTTCTGCTGCTTGGCTCAACTGTGCGGCACACGCGCCGAGGACGACCGCTGCGGGCCAGCAGCTCGTTAGCCGGGTGTGCAGTCTCTGCGACTTTGGGCGGCGCGGGCTTCCTGCTTTTCGGCAGCTATGTCGGCTATGAACGTTTGACCGACGAACAGCTGGTAGGCGTCATCGAATTTTCCCGATCTGCCCCGGACGAGTACACGGCACGCCTCATGATAGATGGTCAAATTGACCGCTTGTTGCCGCTTCGCGGCGACGAGTGGCAGCTGGATGCCCGTGTTATCACCTGGCAACCGCCGGCGACTATTCTTGGCATGGACCCCGTGTATCAGCTCGAGCGTCTCAGCGGTCGTTATTCCGACATCGACCGGGAGCGAAGCGAACCTCGAACTGTGCATGCACTTGCCGAGGAGCGGCCCCTGGACTTGTGGAGCCTCGCGCGCGATTTTCCGCGCTTCGCGCCTGGCGTGGACGCATATTACGGTACCGCCACTTATGTGCCGATGGCCGATGGGGCCCGCTTCAGCATAACGCTGAGCCGCGATGCGCTGATCGCGCGACCGGTGAACGACGCCGCGCGCGAATCTGTTGGTAGCTGGGGCGACGAGCAACTGTAAATCACCGATATTATGTTCAACCGCCGCAAGCAGCGCGGTTGAAATGGGGCATACTGAAGTGACTGATTGGCCAGAGAAAAATACTGGTCTCAGGCAATAACAAGAAGGGCGAAATGGCGATTATTCTGGACAGGGATCAGGGTCTCCTGACGGAAACGGAGGAGCAGATCGGACTCGAGTGTCCGTACTGCGGTGTGTACGCGCACATGAGTCCACAATCTGTACCTGATGTCTCCGATCTGATCGATAACACGCCCAGACATGTGGGTCTTGTGTACCAGTGTGACGCGTGTCGAGCGCCAGTATTCTTACGTTTCGCGATCAAAGAAGCCAGCGCAAGTCAGGTCGAGCTAAACCGCAACTTCGTTGAACTGGAGCGACCCAAAGAGCGCTTCTCATTCTCCTATCTGCCCAAGCACACCGAGGTATTGTTTCGCGAGGCTCTCTCCTGCTACTCGAGCAATAATTTCAATGCGTTCGCGTCAATGTGTCGGCGTGCGGCGAGAAGTTCGTTCGGTGCCATGGCAGAAGGCGGCAAGCTACGCGCATTTGAAGAAGTCATGATCGCGCAGGATATCGCCGGCATTGACGATGATAGTTTCGCGCCAATCAAATCAGTTCTTTTCGAAACCGGCGAAGAAGAAAAGTTACCGCTGCTGAACCGTGCGCAAGCAGGAATATTGCTCGAAGTACTGAAAGACATGTTCTATCAATGTTTCGTGCGCCGCGGAAAACTGACGCGGGCACTTAAAGTACGACGATTCTTCGTGCAGGAAGAAAATAACGACCTCCAGTCAACGGCTTGAACACGATAAATAATCGTAGGAGCGGGCCCACTTTATCGAACCGCGCGGTCTTCAACTAGCACCCGCTGTATTTCTGAGACCCCGCGAGCGATAGCAGCGGTCGCCAGACCGCAAAAGATCAACAGAACGCCACCCGGCCGCAGCACCAAGAGATGGGCCTTAGTTTCCGTTGGTTTGAAATCGTTGGTTCTTACGTTGCGACGTGAAAACGAGGTTATCTCAGGCAGCACCTCATTCGCGGGCATGGCCCGCTCCTACAGGTGGTAGATTTTAGCCAACAGCTACCCGCACGTTGCGGAACATTCGCATCCACGGGCCATCTTCACCCCAGTTGTCAGGATGCCAGGAGTTTTGCATAGTTCTAGCCACGCGTTCCGGATGCGGCATCATGATCGTCACGCGACCATCGTCATTCGACAAACCGCAAATGCCATCCAGTGATCCGTTCGGGTTCGCAGGATAATGATCGGCCACCTCGCCGTAGTTATCGACGTAGCGCATGGCGATAGTGTGGGACGCAGCGTAGCGATCAGATTCGTCGTCGAAGACCACACGGCCTTCCCCGTGAGACGTCGCGATTGGCATCCTTGAACCCGCCATGCCGTGCAAGAAGACCGACGGACTTTCCACAACTTCGACAAGACTCAGTCGCGCCTCAAATTGCTCAGATTTATTGCGCAGGAAACGCGGCCAGCTTGCAGCACCTGGGATCAATTCACTCAGGTGCGACAACATCTGACAACCGTTGCAAACGCCTAACGCAAAGGTATCGCTACGGCTAAAAAATGCTGCAAATTCGTCTCGGGTGCGAGAGTGATACAAGATCGACTTCGCCCATCCGCCGCCAGCACCGAGGACGTCACCGAACGAAAATCCGCCACATGCAACGACTCCCTGATAGTTGGCAAGACTGTCGCGACCACTCAACAAGTCGCTCATGTGAACGTCAACTGCGGTAAACCCAGCGCGCATGAAGGCAGCCGCCATTTCGTACTGGCTGTTGACACCTTGCTCGCGAAGCACCGCTACACGAGGTCCGGCCTGGCCACGCAAGGGTCTGGCAATGTCATCATTGGCATCAAAAGTTAGCGCAGCATGCAAACCCGGATCACGGTCGTCGAGAATTCGGTCGAACTCTTCCATGGCCGTCGCCGGATTGTCACGTAGCGCCTGAATTCGATAGCTGGTCTCAGACCACTCACGTTGCAATTGTTTGCGATCCATTTGCAGGACAACTGAATCTCCGTTGCGAATCGTCAGCTTTGAATCGGACTCGACACGACCTATGGCAGTCGCTTTGGCGCCAGTTCGATCGAGTACCATTTGCACTTGCGTCAACTTGTTTTTGGTCACCTGAATAACCGCGCCCAACTCTTCGCTGAATAGCTGACCGAGCAGCTCCTGATCCGTGCCACCCAGTTGCAACGAAACACCGAGTCGGCTCGCGAACATCATTTCCGCAACAGTAGCCAGCAAACCGCCGTCGCTGCGGTCGTGATACGCGAGCACCATGTCGCGAGACATGAGTTCCTGAATGGCGGCAAAGAAAGTCTTGAGGCGCGCTGGGTCATCCAGATCGGGGACCTGACCACCACCCCGATTGTAGGTTTGCGCGAGACATGAGCCGCCGAGGCGGTTTGCGCCCTCGCCCAGATCAAGGAGCAACAGATAACTCGGCTCGTCGAGCGACTTGAGTTCGGGAGTCAGGTGTTTGCGCACGTCGGTCACAGGCGCATACGCGGTAACGACCAGAGAAACAGGTGCTACAACCTGATATTCCGTCTCGTCTTCCTGCCAGCGCGTACGCAAGGACAAAGAATCCTTGCCAACCGGGATAGCAACGCCAAGCTCGCGGCATAATTCGTGGCCGACTGCTTTGACTGTCTCGAACAGGTTCGCGTCCTCGCCAGCATGCCCCGCTGCGGCCATCCAGTTGGCAGACAAGCGAATTTTGCCAATGTCTTCGATGGGTGCCGCTGCAATATTGGTGATGGCTTCAGCAACAGCCATGCGACCGGATGCCGGTGCGTTGAGAACAGCCAGAGGCGATCGTTCGCCCATCGCCATTGCCTCGCCCGTTACGCTCTCAAAGCCGCTGGCGGTGATAGCAACATCGCTGACAGGGACTTGCCACGGCCCAATCAGCTGATCGCGCGCACTTAGGCCGCCGACCGTGCGGTCGGCGATATGAATAAGAAACGACTTGTCCGCAACTGCCGGAAAACGAAGCACTCGAAGCACGGCTTTGTCCAGTTCGATCTTTGACAGATCAAGATCGACCTCTGGTCGTGCCACGCTTGCAACATCGCGCACCATTTTCGGTGGGTTGCCCAGCAGAACATCCATTGCCATATCGACCGGCTGATTATCGAATTCACGATCATTGACAAGCAATTGACCATCGTCCGTGAGAGTTCCTATCACCGACAAGGGACAACGTTCGCGTTCGCATAGCGCTGTAAAAGCTGCAGTTTGTTCTTCGGCAATAACCAGCACATAGCGCTCCTGCGCCTCGTTGCACCAGATACCCATCGGTGACATGCCAGGTTCGGCGTTAGCGACATCTCGCAGTTCTATCTGTGCGCCATGTTTGCTGTGATCAACCGCCTCGGGCACAGCGTTCGACAAACCGCCCGCACCGACATCGTGGATCAACAGAATCGGATTGCCGCTGCCCATTGCACAGCAACGGTCAATCACCTCTTGTGCCCTGCGCTCCATCTCCGGGTTGCCACGTTGCACAGACGCGAAATCGAGATCCTCACTACTGGCACCACTGGACAGACTTGACGCCGCTCCGCCACCCAAACCGATTAGCATCGCTGGCCCACCGATGATGACGATTTTTGCGCCGACGGGGATGTCTTGCTTGGTAGCATGTTCAGCACGCACGTTGCCCACACCGCCCGCGATCATGATCGGCTTGTGATAGCCACGAATTTCGTTCTCGGGCAATCCGGCCAAAGCGCTCTCGTAAGTTCGGAAATAGCCGAGCAGGTTTGGTCGCCCAAATTCATTGTTGAACGCAGCACCACCCAGCGGCCCATCCGTCATTATTTCGAGCGGAGTCGCCATTCGTTCAGGATGCGGAAAATCGATTTCCCAGGGCTGCGAGTATCCGGGGATACGCAGGTGTGACACCGTGAAGCCGGTAAGTCCGGCTTTCGGTTTTGCGCCAAGTCCAGTTGCGCCCTCGTCCCTGATTTCGCCGCCGGACCCTGTTGCGGCGCCCGGAAATGGAGAAATTGCTGTCGGGTGATTGTGCGTTTCGACCTTCATGACGATGTGTATTGATTCGTCACTGTAGGCAAACTCACGGCTATCAGGGTCTGGCATGAGTCGCAGTCCCTGGGCACCTTCGATTACAGCCGCGTTGTCTGAGTAAGCCGATAATATGCCGTCAGGGCTCGCAGCGGTGGTCGAACGGATCATCGGAAACAACCGCTCTTCTTTCGTCTCGCCGTCGACCACCCAACTCGCGTTGAATATCTTGTGTCTGCAATGCTCAGAATTTGCCTGCGCGAACATCATCAGCTCTGCGTCTGTCGGATCGCGTTGCAGGTCTGTGTAACAGGTAACGAGGTAGTCGATTTCATCGTCAGACAAGGCCAGGCCAAGGTCTGTGTTTGCCTCGACCAGGGCATCGCGACCCGATTTCATCAATGCGATGGTTTGCAGCGGCGACGGTTCATGGTGATCAAACAAGGCCACCGCGTCATCACTTATATCGAGCGCAGCTTCAGTCATGCGATCGAATAACTCGGCCTTGAGAACTTGCAGATCTGCTTGCGGAACCTGCCCTTTCAACCGCAGCGCATAACATATGCCGCGTTCTATTCGGCGAACACTCTCAAGGTCACATGCCAGAGCAATGTCTGTCGCCTTGCTTGACCAGGGAGATATGGTACCGGGCCTCGGGATAACCGTGATCTTCGTCGCCGTAGCCGATAGTTTCCCCGGCCTATCACCCGACAGCAGCAGTGCCTTGAGGCGTTGGTTTTGCAATTTACTTAGCGGCTGCGTCAATTCGACGAAGTAACTGAATCGCGCTTGCACCGATTTGACGCGCGCATCCTTGCGTTGCAAGGCACGTGTAAGTTTGGCGAGCCGGAAATCGGACAAGGCTGGCTGCCCGGGCATTTCCAGCATGTCGACGCGGTTCTGACTCTTCGGATCAGTGGCAGAATTCGACAAGCGGAGGTGACCTTCGGACAGTGGGCGACTGGAAAGCGGGCATCATACTAGAGAGGGAACGTCGCGGGTACCCGGCTTTGGCAACAATCAGTAAATCGTTGCGTATTTTGACGTCAACCCTTTCGCGCGACAGAGCGCGCTCCTGCAGGCAGGTTTACCTGGCCGCACCAAGGGCTATTTCTTGGTGTCGCCCGGCGTGTAAATAGGCATCGGAAACTGCGCTACGTTACCGCCTTCGAGTTTGCTGATCTTGCTCGAGCCCTTCTTGTCGACTTCGTCAATCCGAATAATTGAATGCATCGGCAAATAAGTCCGTTTAACGCCCTCGAATTCTGCCTTGATCTTCTCTTCCGACGGGTCGACAACGACGGTGGTACGTTCGCCGAACACAATTTCCTCGACTTCAACGAAACCGAACATTTCGCCGTGTCCAACATGGCGGGCATAGATCTCATAAACCTGACCTTGGCTCATGAAGACAATTTTGTAGAGAATCTGCTTGCTCATAGGAAGGTCGCGGTTTCCAGCATTTGGCTGTACTTGTCTGGCTGTACATGGAGGTGGCGTAGTCTACAGAAATCATCGCTAAATGACCTGACAATGCCCATTGTTCCCACTTATTCCGAATATGGTCAATTTATCCCCTTTTCGCGTAACTCCGTGAAGGCTCGCTTCTCTATTATGTGAACTACTAGGCAGCGTAGAGCATTGATTCTTTGCGATATTTGCTCTCCAGCCCATCCAGACTCGGCGGCGATAGGCCGCGAGTCGCAGATCAACGAGTTTAAGCATGCCTCTTCAATTGCAAATTGTCAGCGAACACAGCGAAATTGTCGGCGACGACGCGACGCGTTCATTTAATGGCGGCGGCACCATCGGTCGCTCATTACAGAACGACTGGATTCTGCCGGACCCTGACCGCTTCATCTCTGGTCGACACGCGACGGTCGACTTCAAAGGCGGTATCTACTATCTGGCTGATCTCAGTACCAATGGCGTTTATGTCAACGATGACTGTGAACCGATAGGCAAAGGAAATCCCAGACGTCTGTTCAGTGGCGATAAAGTTCGCATGGGCGACTTCGAAATACTTGTGAGCATCGATGAGGGCGAAGATCTCGCCATGCCAGAGGAGCCCAAGCCATCAGTCGTGCCGGATAACATCGAACAGCTTGTTCCGGAGGAATTGTTAAAAACCGGTGTGCAACTGCTGGACGAAGAAGAGCTAACCGGCGACGATGAATTTCAGTCAGCCCTCTTCGGCGGATCCTTCAACGGCGCAATGGATGAAGCGGCGCCGAGCATGGCCGCACCTTCAAATCACGTTACACCGATCGCTGAGGCAGCCGATGCAATAAGGTCAGATCCAGGCAGTTTTTCGGCAGACGATCTGTTTGACTCATTTCTCGATGGCCTCGGAATTAGCCGCGCCGACCTGCATCAATCCGTCGACCAAGTGGAAGCAATGCAGAACGCTGGCCAGGTATTGCGTGAATTCGTCGCGGGCACGTCCAAACTGCTCGTTAGTCGTGCAAATTTGAAGAACGCATTCCGGCTCGATCAGACAACGGTACTTCCAAGACACAACAACCCGCTAAAGCTGTCAGCAAACACCAATGACTCGATCAAGCAACTACTGATCGGCCGTGAAGGCGAGTACCTCGGCCCGCAGGATGCAGTTCGCGAAGTCTGCCGTGACTTACTTTGTCATCAGGATGCATTCCTCGATGCCATGAACAATGCTTTTCTCGAGTTCGCAGATCGATTTGATCCGGATGAACTTAGCGAAGGGTTTGATCGTACGATGCAGCCCAATCGCCTGTTCAAGTTCCTGAACAAGGCGAAGTACTGGGATCTCTATGGCGACCTTTACCCGATCATGACCGAAAAGGGCGGCGGACGATTCCCTCAGATGTACGCTGAGGAATTCGTGAAAGCCTATGAACGCCAGATTGCTGAGTACAAGCGTCTTGCCGGCGGCGAACCCGACCTCTTGAAAACGGTCGTTCTGGACCAGACTGACGTCATCAACAAGAGAAATGAAGCAGCCAGCATGGACATGAGCGATGACGGCGACGACTGGATCGATATTGACGACCAGACCGACCGAAATGAGCAAGAACTGCGGGACGACTCAGCAGAAGCCTAGGTCCGATAGTCTAGGCCCGATTCTGGCGATTCTCGATCAAGTCTTCGACCACCGTCGGATCTGCCAGCGTAGACGTATCGCCCAGTTCCGCAAAATCATTCGCAGCAACCTTGCGCAGTATTCGCCGCATGATTTTCCCTGAGCGTGTCTTCGGCAGCCCCGGCGCCCATTGCAGAATATCGGGCGTCGCAATGGGACCGATTTCTCTTCTGACCCATTGCTTCAGCTCGGCCTTGAGTGCATCGCTGTCTTCCACGCCTTCCATCAAGGTGACATAGGCATAGATACCCTGCCCTTTGATAGCGTGCGGGTATCCAACGACGGCAGCTTCCGCGATGTCCTTGTGCGCCACGAGCGCGCTTTCTACCTCAGCTGTTCCCATGCGATGACCTGATACATTCAACACGTCATCGACGCGCCCGGTAATCCAGTAGTAGCCATCTTCATCTCTACGTGCGCCATCGCCCGTAAAAAAACTGCCTTCGAAAGTCGAAAAGTAGGTATCGACAAAACGTTGGTGATCACCGTAAACCGATCGCATTTGGCCTGGCCAGCTATCGCTGATAACAAGATTTCCTGATGCGGCTCCGTCAAGCACATTGCCATCGCCATCAACAATAGCTGGCTTGATACCGAAGAATGGTTTGCTGGCGGAACCGGGTTTGAGCGCTGTCGCTCCGGGAAGCGGACTGATCAGAATGCCACCGGTCTCGGTCTGCCACCAAGTGTCGACGATAGGGCAGCGCGAATCACCGACAACATGGTAATACCATTGCCACGCTTCGGGGTTAATAGGCTCGCCCACGCTACCGAGCAAACGCAGACTCTTTCTCGAAGTGCGTTTGACGGGTTCGTCACCCTCTCGCATCAATGAGCGAATCGCGGTTGGGGCGGTATAACAAATATTAACGTCGTGTTTGTCACAGACCTCCCAAAATCGGGAGGCTGTCGGGTAGTTCGGCACACCTTCGAACATCAGCGTTACTGCGCCATTGGCAAGTGGGCCATAGACAATATAACTGTGACCAGTGACCCAGCCCACATCAGCCGTGCACCAATAAACGTCCCCGGGATGATAATCAAAAACATACTCATGGGTCGCTGCTGCGTAGACCAGATAACCGCCTGTTGTGTGCAGCACTCCTTTAGGCGTGCCCGTTGAGCCGGAGGTGTACAAGATAAACAGTGGGTCTTCCGCACCCATTTCTTCACAGGGGCAGTCAGCATCCACCTCAGTTTCAAGCTCGTGCAACCAGTTATCACGACCCTCAACCCAATCGATGTCCGCACCGGTGTTGCGAACCACCAGGACCTTTTCCAGTGTTGTCACCGCAGGGTTCTCAGCAGCTGCATCAACGTTGGCTTTGAGAGGGATAGCCTTACCACCACGCAGCCCCTGATCGGCTGTGATCACAATATTCGATTCACAATCGTGAATTCGGCCAGCCAGAGCTTCAGGTGAAAACCCTCCGAAAACCACCGAATGCACCGCACCAATTCGTGCACATGCCAGCATTGCTACTGCGGCCTCAGGGATCATTGGCATATACAAGGTAATCCTGTCGCCACGCTTCGCGCCCAGATGCTTTAGAGAGTTCGCGAATTTGCAGACTCGTTCATGCAATTCTCGATACGTGATCTTGAGATCTCGTGCTGGATCATCTCCTTCCCAGATAATTGCGACATCATCCGCTTTGGTCTCCAGGTGTCGATCAACGCAGTTGTAGCAAACATTGAGCGTACCGTCGTAGAACCATTTGATATGCAAATCATCTTTAGCGAAAGAGACATCCTTTGTTTGCGTAAAAGGCTTGATCCAGTCGATTCGGCCTGCTTGCGCAGCCCAGAACGCTTCATTGTCATCAACAGACTCGGCGTACATCTTGTTGTAGCCATCTTCGTCGACCAGTGCACGTGCTTTGACCGCAGGGTCGACAGGATAAATCTCTTTCATTTTTTCAATCCTTTCTTGTTGATGTATGCGCTTGTTCGGCAAGTTGCAGAATTTTTTTCGCTTGCACTAAATGGGGACGGTCAATCATCCTGCCATCCAGACTTAGTGCACCGGCACCTGCATTCTCCTCGAACATTGCCACAACCCGTCTCGCCCGATCCAACTCGTCAACTGTCGCTATAAACGCCGCATTGATTTCGTCAACCTGTGCCGGATGAATTGCCAGCATTCCCGTAAACCCGTCGCGCCGGGCACCAGCTGCATATCTTGCCAGTCCCACCGCATCGCGAAAATCAGTAAAGACCGTATCAATTGCAGCAACTTCCGCAGTGGCTGCAGCAAACAGGCACAACGAACGAGCCAATTCGTACGGCGGCAACCAGTTGCCTTCGTTATCTCGGCTTGCGCTCGAACCGACAGCCGCGCTTAAGTCCTCAGCGCCCCAGGTCAACCCATACAGTCTGGGGGTCGAACCGGCGTACTTGTGCAGGGCGAACAACGCTTGGGGCCGCTCCGTACAGATTGGCAGGATCTGCGTCGAGCCGGAGTCGATGCCGTGCTTCTCTTCGAGCCTATCGAGCAGACCAGCCAGCTCAATAGCGTCTTCCGCACCTCGAGGTTTGGGCATTACGATTCCGACGGGCGCCGACACCATGACTGCCTGCAAGTCGAGGATCGCATCGGCCGTGTCCAGTGGATTGATCCGCACCCAGACATCGTCATTTGCCGCGATGAATTCACGCGCAATTTCACGAGCTCGCGGACGTGCATCTGGCAGCACCGAGTCTTCCAGATCCACAATGAGAGCATCCGCATCGACCCCTGCCGCTTTCTGCAATTTGCGTTCACTATCGGCGGGGACGAAAAGGAAACTGCGAATCATGCAGGTTTCCGTAACATCAGAGCCGTACGTTTGCAGATTCCGACAAGCTCATCGTTCTGGTTGTGGGCTCGATGTTCGAAAATGACAATACCATTGTCCGGTCGCGATTTACTGTCTCGCAGCTCCAGCACTTCAGTTTCCACGTGAATTGTATCGCCGTGAAATAGCGGCTTCGGGAACCGAACTTCGTCCCAACCAAGGTTTGCAACCGCTGTACCGTGAGTCGTGTCGTTGACCGAGATTCCGACCATTAGTCCGAGCGTTAAACAACTGTTTACCAGTGGCTGACCGAACTCGGTGTGCTTCATGTACTCCGCATCAAGATGCAGTGCCGCCGGATTGTGCGTCATCGTGGTAATCAGCACATTGTCAGTTTCAGTAATTGTTCGGCGAATAGCATGGACGAACATCTGACCGACGGAAAATTCTTCGAAGTAGAGACCTGGCATAAGCTTGTCTGCAATCCTGAGTAGTAACCCTAATAATAGTGCGAGAACAGTACTGGCGCGACCAGAATATGACTCACTCACGCGCCATTGTGGCCTATGCGTCGTTGCTGGCCCTGTCAATCGCTTCCGTAATCAGCCGTTTAGCGCCGTCCGCATCCAGCAAATCTCCAATTCGCACCCACTTGCCGGGTTCAAGATCCTTGTAGTGCTCAAAGAAATGCTCGACCTGCTGCATCGTAATGTCCGGCAAATCAGAATAATTGACGACGTCATCGTACCGTTGCGTCAATTGATGTGATGGCACTGCGATAATTTTCTCATCCTGACCGGCGTTGTCTTCCATGATCAGTACGCCGATAGGCCGCACATTGATGACGCAGCTGGGAAGCAATGGCCGCGTGTTGCAAACGAGCACGTCTATCGGATCGCCATCTTCGGACAAAGTATGCGGCACGAATCCGTAATTGCCCGGATACGACATAGGCGTATAGAGGAACCTGTCGACAACCAGAGTCCCGGCGTTCTTGTCGAGTTCGTACTTGATGGGTTGCCCGCCCAGCGGCACTTCAATGATGACGTTGACGTCGTCGGGCGGATGATTGCCGATAGAAATTGCGTCAATGCGCATGAATTTTGACCTCTGCCAGTTTATTGAACACAGTAGATTACCAATACTACGTTGATAGCAAAGGCAATTTTCGGCGGGCGGCAAGAAGAAATATACTGTGCATTGCTCCGCTTTCGCGGTTTCTATACTATTCGGCCGACCTTACCACTTTGGAAACCCCCAATGAGAACTATCAAAACCACATCACTTGTCAGTTTGCTTCTTGCCGCTACCGCTGTTTGGGCAGGTGGCGATGCAATGACGGAAAAGCCGGCTTTCTATGCGAGCACGACTTCAACCATTTCTGCCGTCGTTGAGGAGATCAATCACGAGACGCGCGTCGTTACAGTTCGCAAGCCTGACGGCGAAGCCGTCACGTTCACTGCAAGCGAAGAAGCACGGAATCTCGGCCAGGTTTCAGTCGGAGACATACTCCATGCCGAATACCAGGAAACTGTTTCTATTGAAGTCATGGCCGCAAATGGCATGACCGCTGAAGCAGCTCAGCTAAGTGCAATAGCTCGCACTGAAGAAGGTGAAATGCCGGGCGCGATGTCTGTTGATTCTATAATCGTCACGGCGACGGTTGAAGAGATTAATATCGAAGCGAACACCTTCAAGTTGAAAGGCCCCGAAGGCACCATCAATGAGTATGTTGCGCGGAACCCGGAAAACCTGAAACGCGCGGCGGTCGGTGATCTTGTTGTAATGACGGTCACGGAGGCGATTGCAATTTCAGTTGAAGAAAGAGCTGCTGAGTAAGCGCGATCAAAAATGTTCGTGAGAATGGGCCCTCAGGGCCCATTTTTTTTGCCAGGCAATACTGCCGCGATAAGAAGGTAGAACAGATGACATCCAGCAATTCAACGTCGTACGCCCTGCCTGGAATGGCGAAATTGTTTGCCCTTGTGAGCCTACTGATTTCGTCGGTGTCTTGCGCTCAAGCAGACAACGGACCGGAAGGGCTCGCTGAAAATACAGCGCACACCATATTGATCACTGGCGCCAATCGCGGTATCGGTCTCGAACTTGCCCGCCAATACGTATCAGCCGGCTGGCAGGTTATTGGTACTGCTCGGCGTCCGGATACGGCGGATGAACTGCGTGCCCTGAATGCGGAGGTCATGCAGCTTGATGTAACGGACCCGCAGAGCGTCGCAAATCTTGCTCGCAATCTGGGCGAGCGGCCGATTGACATACTGATCAACAATGCTGGCATTCTGGAAATGATTTCGACAATTGACGATATTGATTTCGACGTTGTGAACAGGACCTTAGCCGTCAACACGGTTGGCCCGATGAGGGTGACCAGCGCGCTGATGCCAAACCTTCGCCAAGGCGCATTGAAGAAGATCATCAACATCACCAGCATTCTTGGCAGCATCGACGAAAATGACGACGGCCGATTCTATGGCTATCGAGAGAGCAAGGCAGCTCTCAATATGTTTACGAAAACAATAGCTGTCGAGCTCCGTGCCGAGGGTTTTATCTGCATCGTAATTCACCCTGGCTGGGTGCAAACCGACATGGGCGGCTCGAGCGCGCCTGTGACGGTTGAAGACTCTGCGAGCGGAATACGCAACGTCGTCGGCGCACTTGGAGCAGAGGACAGCGGCACGTTTTGGTCACATCTCGGTGAGCAAATGACCTGGTGATTGTCTACTCGGGCGCCAGGCTGAAACATAGCGGGGTCGTATTGGTGAGCGACAGCGCTTACTGACAGGGAGATCGGTTGCGGGCCCGGATTCATCGGACATCCCGCGTGCGATGACCGCCATCGCAGCAAACCCTCAGGCTGTACCACCGCTACGCCTGCAACTACAACTGGACTGCCGATCGCGGTAAGGCCAATCGCCGCAGTAAGCATCACGGTCACTGTAGTACCGGCGATATGGGGGACGCTCTATCGGGCGGGCAGAAACGACGAATTCTCCTTGCAAGGGCGCTGTATCGAGACCCAAAACTCTTGTTCCTGGATGAAGCCACAAGTCACCTCGACGCTAGTCACGAAAAGCAACTCGCCCGAGAAATCTCTGCTCTGAACACTACGCGCGTTGTTGTTGCACATCGTCAGGAGACACTTCGGCACGCCGATAGAGTCATTGATCTAGGTGCACCGCCAGAACTCACCAAGTAACACGTGCCCCGGCATCGCAATGCCGGGGCACGTGAGATATCGCAGTGTAGCCGATCAGACCGCTGCTGCGAGCGCTTGATCGAGGTCGGCAAGGATATCGTCAATGTGCTCGATGCCAACGCACAGGCGTATCATGTCAGGCGTGACTCCAGCCGTCTTGAGTTCGTCCTCAGTCAGCTGTCGATGCGTCGTCGATGCGGGGTGCGCAGCCAATGATTTGACGTCACCGATATTGACAAGACGCAAGAATAACTCGAGCGCATCGTAGAACTTAACGCCCGCGTCGAAGCCACCTTTGATTCCGAAAGTCAGTAGCGCGGATGGCTTTCCATTCGTGTACTTCTGCGCGAGATCGTAATACGGCGACTCTGAGAGACCGCCGAAATTCACCCACTCGACCTGTGAATGAGCGCTCAGGTGCTTCGCTACTGCGAGCGCATTGTCGCAATGACGCTCCATACGCAATGGCAATGTCGATAGCCCCTGCAATATCTGGAACGCGTTCATTGGGCTCAAAGCCGACCCTGTATTCCTGAGGGGTACTGTGCGCGCACGTCCAATATACGCCGCGGGCCCGAGCGCCTCTGTGTACACAACGCCGTGGTATGAGGCTTCCGGTTCAGTCAACATATGAAACTTCTCTGCGTGCTCAGCCCATGGAAACTGACCACTGTCGACAATGACGCCGCCCAACGTGGTGCCGTGCCCGGCCATGTACTTGGTCAATGAGTCAACGACAATGTCGGCACCCCATTGGATCGGCTTGATTAACGCCGGTGTCGCAACGGTGTTGTCGACGATCAGCGGCACGCCATGTTCATGTGCCATCGTCGCAATAGCTTCGATATCAACGATATTGCCAGCCGGATTACCGATCGATTCACAAAAGACCGCGGTAGTCTTGTCGTCGATCAGGCTTTGAATCGCATCGACCGAGTCATCCGCTGCAAATCGAACGTCGATGCCCTGTTTCGGCAACATGTGCTTAAACAACGTATATGAACCGCCATACAATTGCGGTGTGGTCACGATATTGTTGCCCATCTCAGCAATATTCAGTATCGAATAATTAATCGCAGCGCTGCCCGCACTGAGACATAAGCCGGCGATACCACCTTCCAGCTCGGCACACCGCTTTTCCAGCACATCAACTGTCGGGTTCATGATGCGCGAATAGATATTGCCCTCAACTTCAAGATTGAACAGCGCGGCGCCATGTGCGGCATCGTCGAATTCATAGGCCACGGTTTGATAGATCGGTACCGCGACGGCTTTGGTTGTAGGGTCGGCTTTGAAGCCGGCATGGATAGCTAGCGTTTCATCTCGCATTGCAATTCCTTCAGGAGGGATGTTGGGTCAAATCGAAAGTAGGCTGCGAACTCTGCCAAATTTTTCGTCGCAAAGACAGCGCGCACGAAATTTCATATGAAACTGTTAGTCCAGTCCCACCATCGCCGAAGAGCCCCACATAGAGGCCATTTGCCTATTCGCAGAGGTGGTGGAAACAATTTGCGCCTGCAGTCACCATCGCGAATAGCGACGCCCTGGAGACAGAGGGTGCCAGGTTGAGCTTCTTAGTCTTGCCTGGGACGTATTTGATAATCCCCGACAATGATGATGTCATCCGGATGTAACTCGCAGCGAACGATCGCCTTAGAATTGACCATCGTCCCATTAAAGCTGTTGAGGTCCTCTATGTGGATGTCGTTGCCGGAGCGAAAAATCAATGCGTGATGACGGCTAACAAAATGACTGTCGAGACATAGATCACTATCCTCAGCTCTACCGACCATGATGCGGCATGGGCAGTTTTCAATCTTCAAGAGTTGCTCGACACTTCCATCCCTGACAACCTCAATTGCTACGATGGCGTCGTTGAATTCCCTTGGCGCTGACTCTTGCATCGTAGAAGATGACATTAGTGCGTCCAGCTGCGCATCCGGTAGCGTCTGAGTAGAGGTGTGTTCTTTAATATGCGCGGCTAATTCAGCTTTCAAGGCGTCGATGCGTGCGTTCTTGCCAGATACAGATTCCTCCAACTTCCTTAGCTTGGCTTCGCTCCCTCGCAGCGCTTCGCACTCACTTTCTGATTCTCGTAGCCGCTTTTCGAATTCGCGAAGAGACTTTTTCAACGAGCTCACTTGATTCTTCTTCTCAACCATCTTCTCTGTAAGCGCAGCATTGCTGACCTCCAGAGCATCAGCCTGGGTCGCTCGCTTACTCGCCAGCTTGAGATCAGAAACGGCCTTTTTAGACGCTCTCTTGGCAGCCCTCGCACTCTTTTGCAGCGCTTTCTTCGAGTCGACCATCGTCATCTTGCTAGCTGCGGCCGCCTTCTTGAGTTGATCGATTTCATTGGCACTACTTGCGACGATTCCTGTCAACTTTTCACTATCCTGAACCTGTGCATCGAACTGCTGCCGTATCTCAATGACGTCTTGCTCGCGCGCTTCAATATCCTCTTGTAAACGCTTCTGCTCCGCCCTGAATTTGCCGAGCTGATCCAATAACGCTGTAACCCGCTGCTGCAGTTCCTTGACGTCATTATCGCGCGCCTCGATACCCTCTTGTCCACGCTTCCTGTCGGACCTGAGTTCGACAAGCTGATCCAGTTGCTCAGTAATCTGTTGTTGGAGCTCGCTGATTACCTTCTCTGCTGCATCCACGCCCGCCAGCGCCTGCTTCTTGTCTGACCTGACTTCACCAAGCTGCTCTGAGAGGCCTGATACCTGTTCAAGCAGTTGTTTCACATCGGCGCCAAACAATAACGTGGTGCCCGCTAGAGGCTTCGTGACCGGCGTATTGAGCTGCGCCTCCCGTTCGCTTATTCGCTCCTCAATTCTTTGAAGCGGAACTTTTTGTTTTAGTTTGAGATCAGTCTTGCGTCGCGTATTTCTATTCAGAGGAAGTACATGTGGGAGTAGTTGACTACTATCTGCCACTGCTCTTACCAGATCCTCCGAAATTACACGCGAGTTCAGAGCATGCGCTTCTGTGAGCAGTGCATCGCACAGCGTGTTAATTACACTCGGATTGCCGCCCGTATAACGATACATGAGCGGATGTATATCTCTCGAGAATTTCACAGAATCAACTTGTCCTGCCAACTTCAGGCGATGCCGAATATAGTCCGCAGCTTCCTCTTCAGTACAAGCCCGAATATTGAACTCGACATGACTGCGGAACTTGACCGCGCTCATAGCCGGTGAATCGATGACGCGAGCGAGATCAGAATTACCGGCTAATACAAGGCTGAATACCCTGTGGCCCTGTACCCTGGTCTTGGAAATCCATCGTATTTGCTCAAATACGGACGGACTAGCCAAATGCGCATTGTCGATGATCAACAGGACAGGATCGCCGGCAATACATCGATGGACCAGAAACTCACGGGTAATGCTCTGCAGCTCTCGCATTGATCCGGTGATTTCGTTGAATCCAAGTTGTCGCAGAAATACTTCGTAGAACTGCGTCTCGTCAGCGCAGGTTTCATTGATGGTCGCGAAGGAAATATCGTCGTCAAGCGTATCGATGTAGCGATTGAGCAGCGTGGTTTTTCCTGAGCCGTCGGCGCCGCGAATGACAACCCTGCAATCAGCCTGTGCCGTCGCAGCGGCCAGATGGCCCATCAACAAGGAATACTGCTCGGAGCGAAATATCTCGGATGGTGTCACCAGCCGGGCAAAAGGCGGCCGCGTTAGCCCGAAGAAGTCGAGATAATTTGGATAGTCCTTAGGGTTCTCCAGCGCGCGCGCCAAGCGTTGACTCCCGTTCGTTCGTATGATTATTTTTCTCTGGCGGCCACATGGATGCGAATCGTCCACAGAGCTGTATTGTCGATATTTTTCGCCAGTCCCCTGTTAATTCAAGTCATATCTTTATACATAACGCGCTAAATATGGAAATCTTTCGAGAAAATATTTAAGAGTTTCCACTAACTAATTGAAAATCTTATATAATTATTTATTGCATTAGGTAAATTACTCGAGCTTGCCACAATCCGTGCGGCGACGGATCAGATAAATCGATCCGGCGTGAACGGTAAGCGACGGAGGCGTCGTCCTGTTGCGTGGAACACGGCATTGGCAATTGCCGCCGCGGTAGGTCCTTGGGCTGTTTCGCCGACACCCACTGATTTCTGATCGCGACGGTCTATCAAATGGACTGTCACCTCGGGCACCTCATCAAAACGCAGGATGGGATAAGTACTCCAGTCACGTGTTTCGATCCGCGATGAAGAAATGTGCACTTGTTCCTTCAAGGTCCAGCTCGCGGATTGAACGATGCCACCTTCGATCTGCGCCTTCAGGCCATCGGGATTGACGATCAGCCCAGCCTCGCAAACTGCGATGGCCTTGATGAGTTCGATCTTTCCCGACGATTCATCGACGTCTAATTGCATGACAATGCCGAGATAACTTGAAAGATTCTTGAACCTGGCGAAGCCGAGGCCCCATCCGGTGCCACCTCCAGCATCAGGTCTCGCAATCCAGTCTGACTCCTCGTGCAAACGCCTCAGCTCTTGAAAAAAAAGGCAAACCTGCCTGTCATACCAAATCCAGAATCACTTGGCGCATGCGCTTTCTGGTTGCCTCATCGGGTAAGCGACCGATTCCGCCGCCCAGATTGTCCAGCAAATGTTTGGGATTCGCAGTTTCCGTAAGAACACAATTCACTGCGGGATGCGACAGGATGTACTTTATCGAAAACTGCGCCCAACTGGTGCAATCGAATTCAACGGCCCAGGCAGGCAACGGATGATCCTTAACGATCGAAAAATAACGCCCGTTGATAAAGGGTCGGTTGGTCGTAACCGCAACACCTTTGTCCATTGCCATTGGCAAAATACGATCCTCAGCCTCGGTTTCGAGTAGCGACAGATTCACTTGCACGAAGTCCATCGTACCGGTCGACATTACTTTCATCATTTCGTCGTAGTAACTGGACTGGTGACGCGCCAATCCGATAAAACGTGTAAGCCCCTCTTCTTTCCAGCGTCGAAAAACATCCCAGTTGGGAACACCGTCCTCAGGTACCGTGTGCATCAAATCAACTGACTTGGCGCTTCGGATCGCGCGCAGCCGTTCCGCAGACGCTTCAGATTCGGTCGAACTCCCGCCGCTGAAATAGCTGCCAAGAAACGCAGCGTCATTTCCGCCCAGTGTCTTCGAAACACTCGCGACGTGATACATGCTGCCACCACGGCAGTCGACATAGCCGCCACCGTGTTCGAAAAACGTGTTCAAAAGTAACTTCGACACTTCGACATCTTTGTCACGAAAGGCCTTCGATTGGCCGAGACCGACCACTGCTAATCTTTCGTCAGTCCCGGGAATTCGCCGAGTCGACAGCCTCCTCTGCTTGGCCATCGATAATGTTGGAGCGAGTGCCGCGAGCGCCGCAGTACCCGAGTATTGAAGAAATTCTCGACGATCCGTCATGTCTCTACCCCGTGAGCAAGCAATGAAGTGTTGGTGCTAGTGTATTACAGACCAGTGCGGCCCATGTTCGTTTCTGACTGGATGAGGTTAATTCAATGCATCTTGTTCGCTACGATCGGCATCCAGAGATAATCAGCCATGGAGCGAGAAAACGACGAAGTAGCGTATTCGGCCCGGCCATATCCCTCGATTCGGGGCCCGACATTCCTGCTATGGAGATCCCAATTGACCTGATATTCACCACCGTGATCGGCATGGAGCATCGAGAGGCGACCGGCGGCTACGGTCGACATTATCATTGCTCGCCATGTGTCGCTCAACATCGAGACTGCCGAGACATTTGTCGCCATCGAAATATCCGAGACCACAGGAGACATCTAAAAAGGTGTCAGATTTATTTTTCTCACCATAATTTAATCGGATTAATAAACCTGACACCTTTTTCTATCCACCCCGATAGTAGTCAAAAAAGACAGTAAACAATACGCTGGATATGGTCAGAGTAACCAGCATGACGGGCGTGCCCTTTTTCAGCCAGAATAAGGGTGTGATTCGGTAATCCGGATTGCCCGTGCGTTCAGCCTCGGCCACGCAAATAATATTCGCGGTAGAGCCGATGTGAGAGCCGTTGCCGCCGAGCCCGACTCCCATGGCCAATGCCCACCACAGCGGCATCACATCGACACCCTGCGTTTGCAGATGAGAGATGATTGGGATCATGGTCACCGTGAATGGGATGTTATCCAACACAGCGCTCATTAACGCGGAAACCCACATGACCACTAGCGCGGTCATGAGCAATTTTTCCGGGTCTTGGGCAAAGTTGGCCAATTGCTGGCCCAAAAGGTCGAGCAGGCCAGATCCCTCCACGCCGCCCACGATAATGAACAGCCCGGCAAAAAACAGCAACACCGCCCAATCGAGCTCCCTGAGCAGACCGTCCGGATCCGGACGCACCAGCGCCAGGGCCACCGCTACCCCTATCCAGGCAACATAGCCCGGAAAGAGGTGGAAATGGTGGTGAATAAAAAACAGCACAATGACGAGACCAATCGAAAAACAAATCGCGAGGAGTCCTTTCGGGTCGGTCAATACCTTGCTTTCATCGAGGTCGAGGACGCCATCGATTTTTTGCGTCAGGTCTTTGCGAAACATGGCCAACAAGAGAAGCAGGGTGGCTGCCCAGGCGACCAAAACGATAGGCCCCATGTGAAACAGGAACTGGTTAAAATCGATGTTCGCAGCGCTGCCGATCATCACGTTTGGCGGGTCGCCGACCAGCGTGGCCACACCACCAGTATCGGACAGCAAGGCCTCGGCCATCAAATAGGGAACGGGATTGATGCCAAGCATCCTTGCGATCACGACCGTGAGTGGGGCAAATACCAGGACCGTAGTTACATTATCCAGGAACAGGCTGATTACCGTCACCACCGTCGATAGATAAATCAGAAGGCGTACGGGGCTGCCCCTGGAAAGCTTGGCAATGCGGATTGCCACATATTCGAATCCCCCGGTTGGCCGCAACATAACTACCAGCATCATCATTCCAGTGAGCAGGAACATGGTGTTTGCGTCGATGGCGGCAACCGCCTCGGCCTGTGAGTAAAAGCCGCCAATCATACCGGCCAGAATCATCGCCACAGCACCGATAACACCCGCCAGCGTCCGATGGATCACCTCACTGAAGATCAATACATAGGCGGCAACGAGAATCGAACCCGCTATCCACATGGACGGGGTTACTACCGTGGAAAAAGTTTCCATCATGCGTTCTCTATTGTTGGCTAAGGGGGTGTCAGTAGGATGAGGTCAATTTTGCAAAGGGTTCTTTCGTCACATCAATTCAAAGGGTGCATCACGATCAAGCTGAATAACCTGCGTAATTCGTCATTTTTCGCCGTCGCCGTCAAGTGAATGGCGCCTGCTTAGCTCCATCTCCTTTAAGCACTCCAGCATGCGATTCGCAATTACCATGCGTGTCACAACGCCCCTGTACTCCCCGTCCTCAATGAGAAATATGTAGTGGGTGTTATGCGCCTCCATGAGCGTAAGCGCTTTTACGATCGAAGAATATGGTGAAACACTGGGTATATTTTCCAGTAAATAAGACTCAACTGGCAAAGCAAATGCTTTCAAGATTTTCCTCTCGGAAAGATCAAGCCTGTCAGTTTGATCGCCCATGGCGTTGGCCACCCGAATGTAGCTGTCTGGCACAGCTATTTGTCTGTAAACATCCCTAACCGATATTCGACCTACAATCCGATTCTGTTTGTCAACGTAAGGCAACCCAGGCACGTTGCAGCGCGCAGCCTCTTCAAAAAACTCACGCAAGGTCATGCCTTTACGCATGACGCTGGTCATAACAGCAAGTTGGTCTAATTTCATCTCATCCGCCTGAGTCAGAGTAAAAAGTGAAAAAAGTGTGTTGGGAGTCCCGTATCGGATTTCGCATTCAATTTCTTTACTCGTAGTGATGAAGTTGGAGAAGAAAACACGGCATGAATACCCTCCACACGAAATTCGCTTCGAGGCGATACGGTTTGCACGGGCTCACATGATCTGGGAGCCCGCTCACGCTGGCTACAATCAAAAGACCAATCAAATAATTCCATCTCGCCGAGCTCTAGTATTTTTCCACGGGCCGCATTTACCAACAAATAGCTACGCTTGTCTATGCGTGGAAACCCACAGCGATCACATCCCAAGCTTCTGTAGACCTTTTCGCGAGATTTCGGCTATGACCACGCTGCTTCGATGACACTCGTTGTCGAAACTCGAGCAGCGACTAGCGCGATATCGGTAACTTCCAACCGAAGCACGCATTTTCGCCTAAGAAACACCGATTAAAAACCGTGGCTAACTAGTATTACTGGCGATGCAGCGAGTCATGGGCGAACCATGCTCTGCATAGATAGCATCGCTAGCCGAACCTTCAGTTATTCGTCAGAACTGCCGCGGCCAGCAACAAAACGACGACGAGTGCCTGCAGAGCCACCCGCTCCCACATGAATTTCTCGGCATGCTCCCGATCATAAGAGCCACCCCGCGCCATTGAACGCAGGCCGAGAGCCAGCACAACGACTGTGGTTATTAATGCTGCGATTATCAGAAAGTTGAGGATCTCCATCCGTAGCTCCTGTCCCCGCCGCAGCGGGCTGTGAGTCTCAATACAAACTCTACGCTCAGCAGCGCTGCGCGCAATGGAGATTAATACGGACTCGGCCTGCGCATTGCGTAATAAGGAAAAGGTGTCAGGTTTATTAATCCGATCAAATTATGCCAAGAAAAATAAACCCGACACCTTTGTCTTTGAGCGAACCTTGCTCTGCATGGGTCTCGGCGTCAGACAGCCGCCGCTCTGGCGAACTCGCGATACGAGACCATTCGCTGCAGCCGCTCATCCCACAGACAACATCGAAAGCTTGCCCTGATGTCCTTTAGCGATAGCGTTATTGTCACGGGCGATTGAAGCTCTTGAATTGCCTCCATCGCCTCGGGAAGCCGATAGAACGGGATGCGTACATTCAGGTGATGAATATGATGATAGCCAATGTTGCCGGTGAACCAACACATGACTTTATTCAGCTTCAAGTAGCTGGAGGACTCCATCGCCGCTCGACGACTCGTCCATTTCTCCGATGGCAAGACTCGCATGTTCTCGAAGCTGTGTTGAGCGAAGAATAAGTAGCTGCCGAGCATCGAAGCGATTGTCATTGGCAACAAGACGACAAAGAACGCGACATCGAAACCGCCAAATATCCACAACACCGCGATCAGTGTGCTGTGGCCGAGCAGTACCGGCAGCGAATCCCAGTGCCGGGCGGGATCCCTCAAAAATGGCAGCAACGTGACGCTGAGGAAGAAGATCGTGAAGTACCCGGCCATAATGGTCAGCGGATGACGCTCGACCCGATAGGCTATGCGCGCCGCGAGGGAAGCGTCGCGCCACATGTCAGTGGTCATCGTTGCAAAGGCGCCAACACTGGCGGCATCGATCTTGCCCACATGACCATGGTGATAATTGTGCGTGTTCTTCCACGATCGCGGCGGCGTGAGAGCAAATGCGGCGTATAGGCGGAACAACCACCATGCGGGTCGAGACCGTGACAAAATCGCGTTGTGCATATAGTCGTGGTAAGTGATGAAGGCGCGCATCAATAACAGGGCCGACAGAATGGAGAACAACAGACGGATTGGCCACGCGGGTGCGAGGGCGGCACCGACTAGCGATGCGAGCAGCATCAGGAAGGTCGAGCCGACAACCCACCAGCTGGTCTTTACCGACTCAACGCCGAACGGCAAGGTTGCCTTGAAAAGGTCCCTGTCTGTTTGATCGTCGGATCTTGTTTCGCGGAATTCTTCGCCCATCTGCCTTGCCTTTCTTGTCACCTATTAGTGGTGGGCATTATAAAATGGGCAGGATTGTAAACGTTAGTCAATTTGCGCCAATTTTCACTTTGGGTGGGGTGGGATTGACTCGCCTGCTTCGCAGGCTCCCCGCCAACTGGCGGCTGCGCCGCTGCGTTGGTCGAACAGGATTCGAATTCCTCAATCCTCTCGGCCAATATGCAAAAGGCCCCGATGGGGCCTCTGACATATTGGCGGAGAGGGTGGGATTCGAACCCACGGTACGGGAGAACCGCACACCTGATTTCGAATCAGGCTCTTTCGACCACTCAGACACCTCTCCTGCATATTCATCATTCTATCCCACATCGGGTGGGATGGATTCAAATCGCCTTTGGGCGATCCTCACCCCTGCGGGGCGCACTTTGTGCGTCCAAAACGCTCACGCGTTTTGTCGAACCCACGGTACGGGAGAACCGCACACCTGATTTGATTCGCCGCTTCGCGCCTCACCCTGCGGGCGCACTTTGTGCGTCCAAAACGCTGACGCGTTTTGTCGAATCAGGCTCTTTCGACCACTCAGACACCTCTCCTGCATGTTCATCATTCTAGCCCACATCGGGTGGGATGGATTCAAATCGCCGTTGGGCGATCCTCACCCCTGCGGGGCGCACTTTGTGCGTCCAAAACGCTGACGCGTTTTGTCGAACCCACGGTACAGGAGAACCGTACACCTGATTTGATTCGCCGCTTCGCGCCTCACCCTGCGGGCGCACTGCGTGCGTCCAAAACGACTAGCGCGTCTTGTCGAATCAGGCTCTCTCGACCACTCAGACACCTCTACTGCCTGTTGAAATTCCGCGGTCATCGCTCGCCGGCCCCGGAATTCGAGTGCAGGACCACGTGGCTGTAAGCACGGACCGGAATACTGGTGAGCCGTAAAGCGAATGTCAAGGGCGAAAAATCGTCCATGTAATGCCATAATCTCCAGCATGGGCGGGGGAACCCGGCCAATATTCGCTGTAAAATATAATAATAGCAGCCGAATTATGGAGAGATGTATTTGCGTTATTTGCTCTACATCATATTTGCGGCCCTGATTGGCACCTGTTCGTCGCCTCCCCCACTGCTTCAGCAAGTGCTGGATGTTGGTGAGTTACGCGTCGTTACCCGGGACAGTCCGACATCCTATGTGGACGGGCCCGACGGTCCCACAGGTCCGGAATTTGATCTTGTGCGGGCATTCGCCGACGAGCTTGGCGTTGCGCTGGTTATTGATCCTGTCGAAAGCGTTTCCGAAATCCTCCCCAGGCTCCTTTCCGGCAAAGCGCATATGGCGGCCGCAGGATTATCGATCACAGAATCACGCCTCGAATTCCTGAATTTTGGCCACCCGTATGAGTTGGTCGATATGCATCTCATCTACAAACTTGGCACCGGCAAGCCGAATTCAATTGATGACATCGTCGGGAGTAATATCGAAGTGCTCGCGGGTACCAGTCATGTCGATATGCTCGAATCATTGCAGATCATTTATCCAGAGCTCACGTGGACGGAGAATGCCGACGTTGAAGCTGCGGAGTTGCTATCGAAAGTGGCTGAAGGAGAAATCAACTACACCATTGCCGACAGTACCGACTTTAATATTCATCGAAACTTTCACCCGGACCTTCGTGTTGCACTCGATCTCGAGATTGGCGATTCGCTGGCATGGGCATTCTTGAAAGAGGAAAAAAACGAGCTGCTAAGTCTGGCTGACGACTTCCTCATCAGTGCGGAGAGATCCGGTTTTCTCGCGCGCGTCAAAGACCGCTATTACGGACACACAACCAAGTTCGACTACGTTGGAACGCGAAACTTTATTCGTCATTACGAACTTCGACTACCCAAATATCGAGACTACTTCGAACAGGCCGGCGATGATTGGGGAGTAGATTGGCGGCTGCTCGCAGCCATTGGCTATCAGGAATCGCACTGGCGATCGCAAGCCGTTTCACCCACGGGTGTTCGCGGCATCATGATGCTCACTAGAGATACGGCCGATTATCTTGGGCTCGATGACCGACTGGACCCGAAGAACAGCATTTTTGGTGGTGCTCAATATTACGCGCGTCAAACCGAGCGAGTTGCAGACACCGTGGACGAACCGGACCGAACCTGGATGGCGCTGGCCGCCTATAACGTTGGTTTCAACCACATCAAAGATGCACGTCAGATTGTTGAATGGGAAGGTGGGAACCCTGATATCTGGTTGGATATCAGCGAGGCTCTGCCATTGCTCTCACAGCGTAAGTGGTATTCGCGTTTACCTTATGGGTATGCACGCGGTTGGGAGCCAGTTCTGTACGTCAACAATATTCGCAGCTACTACAATATCCTGAAGTGGCTTACCGCCAACGAAGAGCAGCCCGAGTTGGGACCATACCCTGAACTCGACGAGCAACCTGATGATGAACCGGAGATAGAAACGCCGGCCGCCGAAGAACCCGTTGAAACTGCCTAGCTGGCATTAGCCAGGACTAGCGCATCCACTCCACAACCGATATCCCGATGAAGCTGCCGATCGCGTAGCCGAATGAGCCCGCGAGCACACCGGGAATCAACAAATCACGCCAGCCTTTCGCTGATGCCAGTGCAGCGGCGCTGGATGGCCCACCAATGCATACAGCCGATGCAATCGCGAGTTCTGCAAGGTCTAACTTGAGTAGTTTGCCGACACCAAACAAAACCAGCGTGTGCACCGAAATAATGATCATTGCGAACACGAACAGTACCGGCCCGATCTCGATCAGCTTCCAGATATCGGCTGATGCCCCCACGCTCGCCAGGAATATAAACATCATTACGTTGCCGGCCTCCGCGTGACCCGACAGCTTGCTCACCTGACGCGGAAAGACAGTTGCTACAATCAATGTCAGTGCGGTTGTAACCAGTATCGAGTATTGCGCTTTGTCGACCAGTCCAGCAAGAACATTTCCCGCAGCAGCCAACAGAAATGCAAGGGCCAATGCCCCCAGCAGACCTGCGACGTCAAGATCTGCAACACGATGTACGTCGGCCCCTGAGTCATCAGCGAATTGTTCAGCCGCGTCCATATGCTGAGTTGGATAGGCTCTTGCCATCCACGCAATGCCGGGAATGAAAATGAGAAGCAGAAAATGCAGATTCGTCACAACATTATCGGCAGCTACTGCGGCCGATAGCATGCTGCCATCCTGCATGCCACTGGCTTCAGCCACTGCCGCGAAGTTCAACCCACCGCCAATGTAGGTTCCCGTGAATATGCCGGCGAGCTCGGCCTCATTTCCTCCGAGGTCGAGGAGGAATGCACCGACAATGACACCGGCGACAACTGCCACCGCACCGATCACAAATGCGATCAGGGTCGGGCCTGATTCTCTTAGTATCCGCTTCAAGTCAGCCTCGAGCAGTAGCAGCGGAATAGCGATGGGAACCAGATAGTCCCAGACAACATCGTATACAGGCGCGGAAGTCGGAATGATTCTCAAGTTCGCAAGAACGATCGCCGCAGTAATCAGCAGCATGACGCCGGAATATTTTCTACCCCAGGGATACCGCTCGCACCAGAACCCGAAACCGGCGAGCGCAATCAAAATTGCCCACAGCGCGAAGTCCTGATCCGGACCAATTAGCGGAAGACCCATGGCGTACCTCTTTGTAGCGAAACTATCTTCTGGACCTGAAGAATTCTGTCAGCAATGCGCCGCACTCGTCGGCCAGCACTCCGCCGTTGACCTCAAAGCGATGATTGAACGCCGGGCTATCGGTCAGATCAATTACGCTGCCAACTGCACCGGCCTTCCTGTCGTAGGCACCAAAGACAAGCCGCGATATTCGCGCTTGCACGATGGCGCCGATGCACATCGCGCATGGCTCGAGCGTGACATGGAGCGTCGCTCCCGGTATGCGGTAATTTTGTTTCACGTTGCAGGCGGCACGCAGCGCGACTATTTCCGCGTGCCCGCTTGGGTCACTGCTATGTACAGATTCATTATGTCCGTGTGCAATGATCTCGCCATCGATCGATACCACCGCACCAACCGGAACCTCATTTTCGGCGACCGCAGCGCGAGCCTCGTCAAGCGCAGCTCGCATGAATAATTCATCTTGCTCCGACCATTTCGCACTCATCCTCGCAACCAGTCATCGTCAGTCATCAGCATCGACCTTGATATTGAATGGACTCAACAAACTCAGGACATCCGGCGTACTAAAGCTCGCTCCTTTGATCGAGTTTTCCAGCAGACTAATTGAATAGTTCAACGCGCCGCGAAAATCACACTCGTTCAATCTGGACTGATTGAATCGCGAGTCCAAAAGATCAGTCTCGAAGAAATCCGCTCCAGTGAGATCACACTCGGAAAAATCGACGTCGTGTGCCTTGCAACTTCGCATTACCATTTCGGGCAGTTGCAGGGAATTGAACACGGAGTAGCTCACATCACAGGACTCGAATACCAGTGGCGCCGAAAGTGCCACGCTCGGCCACTGCAGGGAAGTCCAGTTCACGCCAACAATTACGCAATGTTTGAACAACACATCGCGAAGCCTGGAACCGGAAAATTTTGCAAGCTTCAGATTTGAACTCTTGAACTCACAGTCTGTGAATTTGCAGCCAACGAACTCCGATTCGGAAAAATCGCAGTCAACAAACTTACACAGCTCGAAAACACTGCTTTTAATACTGGCCTGGCGAAACTCCAGCTCATCAAATAACTGTTCTTCGTAGACTGTATTGTCTCGCAACTTCAAGTCAGCTGCCTGGCCTTATTCCCACTCGATGGTGGATGGCGGCTTGCCGGAGATATCGTAAGTGACTCTCGATATGCCATCAACTTCATTGATGATGCGCAACGATACGTGCTCCAGAAATTCATACGGTAACCTGGCCCAGCGCGCTGTCATGAAGTCGACTGTCTCGACGGCTCGCAATGCAACGACATAGTCGTAGCGGCGGCCATCGCCCATTACACCGACAGACTTGACTGGCAGAAAAACTGCGAAGGCCTGACTCACCTGATCGTAGAGATCATGGTGTCGCAGTTCATTGATGAAAATATCATCCGCAAGCTGCAAGGTCTCAACGTAGTTGCGTTTGACCTCACCAAGCACGCGCACACCCAGTCCAGGACCGGGAAACGGATGCCGGAATACCATCTCGGGCGGCAAACCCAACTCAAGGCCAATCTTGCGAACTTCGTCTTTGAACAATTCTCGTAGCGGCTCAACCAGTTTCAATCGCATATGATCCGGCAAGCCACCAACGTTGTGATGCGACTTGATGACATGTGCTTTGCCGGTCGATGCGCCAGCGGATTCGATCACATCCGGATAGATCGTACCCTGCGCCAGCCAGTCGATGCCGTCCAGCTTGTGGGATTCTTCCTCAAATATATCTATAAACAGACCGCCAATGACTTTGCGTTTTTCCTCCGGATCAGAGACACCAGCTAGCGCCTCGAAATATCGATCAGCTGCGTTGACACGAATCACATTGACGCCAAGATGTTCAGCGAATGTATCCATGACCTGATCGCCCTCGTGATGACGTAACAAACCATGGTCAACGAATACGCAGGTCAATTGATCGCCAATCGCTTCGTGCAACAGCGCCGCGACAACCGATGAGTCGACTCCGCCAGACAGGCCGAGCAGCACCTTCGCATCACCGACCTGCTCGCGAACATTGGCAATACCATCTGCGACGATATTGCCAGGCGTCCAATCACCGGAACTGCCGCATATATCGCGCACGAAACGTCGAATTATTTCCTGCCCTTGCGTGGTATGCGTTACTTCAGGGTGAAACTGCACGCCGTAGAAATGTCGCTCACGATCTTCCATCGCCGCCAATGGAGAGTTCTTGCTGCTCGCCGTGACTTTAAACCCGGCTGGCGCCGATTCCACGCGGTCGCCGTGACTCATCCAGACCTTGAGTAACGAATCATCCGCACTATCGGAGAGTCCGCCGAACAATCCGGAATCACCGGGCACGATCTCCGCATAGCCAAATTCGCGATGCGCCGATGCCTCAACCTTGCCGCCAAGTTCCGCGGCCATTGTCTGCATTCCGTAGCAGATGCCCAAGACCGGCACGCCAAGTTCGAAAACCGTGTGCGAGACACGTGGCGGATCATCTAGATTTACTGACTCAGGCCCACCCGACAATACGACGCCAGCCGGACCAAACGCTGCGATCGCCTCATCTGCCATATCCCAGGGATGCACTTCTGAATACACGCCACACTCTCGAACACGTCTGGCGATCAACTGCGTGTACTGGCTACCGAAATCCAGAATCAGTAGTCGGTGTGCGTGAATATCCGGATGTTGGGCGTCTACGAACTCTGCGGCCTGACTCATAGTAGTTCTAGTCCCGTGGCTTGCTGCGGTAATTCGGCGCTTCTTTGGTCACAGTTACGTCGTGCACATGGCTCTCAGAAAGGCCAGCACCAGTAATGCGGACGAACTGAGGTTTAGTCCGCATTTCCTCAATGCTGCCGCTGCCGGTGTATCCCATCGCTGCGCGGACTCCACCAATCAGTTGATGCACAATCGCGACCAGGCCACCTTTGTAGGCGACGCGCCCTTCGATTCCCTCTGGCACCAGTTTCTCCAGTTCTTCAGTGGCATCCTGAAAATAACGGTCCGATGAACCATGCGACTGACCCATAGCACCCAGTGAGCCCATGCCGCGATACGATTTATAGGAGCGACCCTGATAGAGCTCTACTTCACCCGGCGATTCTTCAGTGCCGGCAAACAAGCCACCGATCATCACGGAGTGGGCACCTGCGACCAGTGCTTTGGCAATATCGCCAGAGTAACGAATACCGCCGTCTGCAATGAATGGAATACCTTTTTCGCGTAGCGCATGCGCGACTTCGGCAACGGCCGAAATCTGTGGCACGCCAACGCCCGCGACAATTCGCGTGGTGCAGATGGAGCCCGGTCCAATACCGACCTTAACGCCGTCCGCACCAGCATCAACGAGCGCCAATGCGGCATCAGCAGTCACGATATTGCCGCCGATTACCTGCAAATCAGGATAAGCATCTTTTACCCGGCGCACCCGCTCCAGAACACCTTTCGAAAATCCGTGCGATGTATCCACGACGATGACGTCGACCCCCGCACTAACCAGCGCTTCAACGCGGTCATCGGTATCGAACCCGGTACCAACTGCTGCGCCGACGCGCAATGCTCCGCTATTGTCCTTGCAAGCCCTCGGATAATCCGTCGCTTTCTGGAAGTCCTTCGCTGTGATCATGCCGCACAATTCAAAATTATCATCGACGACCAGTACTTTTTCGATGCGGTGCTGATGCAGCAGTGACAACACCTCTTCCTTGTCGGCGCCTTCGCGGACCGTTACGAGTTTGTCCTTCGGCGTCATGACGCTGGACGCCGGCGCGTCGAGCTGGGTTTCAAAACGCAGATCACGATGCGTCACGATGCCAACTGTTTCCTTGCCGTCAACGACCGGCACACCCGAGATCCCCATCGAATGCGTAAGCTCAATCACGTCTCGAATCGTCATATCCGGTGATACGGTGATCGGGTTGCGCACGATGCCGCTCTCGAACTTCTTGACCAGTGATACCTGCCGCGCCTGCGCCTCGACCGCCATGTTCTTGTGGATAATTCCGAGACCGCCCTCCTGAGCCAGCGCAATGGCCAGCCGAGCTTCAGTGACGGTATCCATCGCCGCCGACATTATTGGAATATTCAGCTTGATCTCGTGGGTCAGCTGCGTGCTCAAATCAACTTCCCGCGGCAGCACATCGGAGTAACCCGGTTGCAGGAGAACGTCGTCGAATGTCAGGGCTTCTTTAGCGATGCGCATGGTCTTTATTCGCTGTCAGGTGGTGGGGTTAACCGCCCATTGTACTCGTTTGAGAATTTCGGCAAAAGCTTTGCAGTGTTCGTTATACTGGTGAGCATGGAAGATTCGGGCCAAAGTGATGCCCTCGCAGATGCGATCACTGTCAGCCAACTTAACCGCCAGGTCAAAACCCTGATAGAAAGGGGTACCGGCCGTGTCTGGGTTCAGGCCGAGATTTCCAATATCGCGCGACCCGCCTCCGGCCACCTGTATTTCAGCCTCAAAGATGATTCCGCACAAATTCGAGCGGCCTATTTCAGACAACGCCAGCGCGGGCCAACCATTGGCCTGAAAAACGGTGACCAGGTACTCGCGCTTGGTCGTGTCAGCCTCTATGAGGCGCGCGGTGACTACCAGCTGATCGTTGAGCAGGTTGAACCCGCAGGCGAAGGCGCATTAAAGCGTCACTTTGAAGTCCTGAAGAAGAAGCTCGCGCTCGAAGGCCTGTTTGATGAAGACCACAAGCAAGCGCTGCCAGCGGTGCCACAGCGAATCGGCGTCATTACCTCTGCCAGCGGCGCCGCGTTACGCGATATCCTCAGTATATTGAAACGACGATTTGCTTCGATTCCGGTGATTATTTATCCCTCGGCAGTACAAGGCGACGCAGCAGCTCCCGAACTGGTCGCTGCCGTTGAAACCGCCAACCGGCGGGATGAATGCGACGTTTTGATTCTAAGCCGCGGTGGTGGCTCACTCGAGGACCTGTGGGCTTTCAATGACGAAGCTTTGGCCAGAGCGATCTATGCATCGGATATACCGCTGATTAGCGCAGTCGGCCACGAAATTGATTTTACGATCGCCGACTTCGTCGCGGACGTACGCGCGCCAACGCCATCCGGAGCAGCAGAAATCGTTGTGCCGGACAAGGATCACTGGCTACGCAGCATCAATACGCTCGCAGCCCGTATCGCGAGGTTAGCCAGGCGTGCGGTCGAAGACCAAGGCCAGAGACTCGATTGGCTCAGCCGCCGATTAGTACATAGCAGCCCGGTCGCCAGCGTCGCTCGGCAAAGCGCGTCCCTGCGAGAGTCGCAAATTCGACTGGCCGCGGCGATCCGGCAACGCATCACGGTACAAAACAGGCAGGTGCAAAACACGCACGGCCATCTATTGGCCGCCTCTCCAGCCGTTGCTGTGCAACGATCGATAACACGTCTTGAGCAGTTGCGACAAGGACTGCACACCGCCGGACGGGATGCAGTTGCGAACACCAGACACCGACTCGAACTCTCAATGCGATCACTACACTCTGTTAGTCCGCTTGCAACACTGGACAGGGGTTATGCGATCGTCGAGCACACCGCTTCAGGAAAAATACTATCAAACAGCGCTGACGTTGCAAAAGGTGACGATATTCGCGCACGCCTCGCTCACGGCAAGATCGTCGCAACCGTGAAATCGGTTTCCAATGATGATTAGGTGCATCGTTGTGCTCGCTACTTGCCTGTTTGCGGCCAGCGCGAATGCAGAACCGTTGACCTGGCCGGGCGGCGTTGTCAGGGTTGATTTGGGGCCCGCTACCGACGCATCGCCAGCCGTCGAATTTGACGGCAAGCGCGTCTTGGTAATTAGCGACAACGGGCGTTGGCAGGCCGTTGTTGGAATTCCGCTCAGCACGCCAATCGGCACGACCAGCATTGCGACTTCCGACGGCACAACTTTCGCCATCGAAATCGGCGAGCACAGCTATCGCGAGCAGCGACTCACCGTCAAGCAGAGCTATGTCACTCCGAACAATGAGGCGCTGGAGAGAATCACTGCAGAGCGCAAAATAATTGACGCCGCATTGAACAATTGGCGTGCTGTGGAAATTGAGCACGTCGCACTGCAAACACCGGTCGATGGCCCGCGCAGTTCAAGTTTCGGGCTGCGCCGCTTCTTCAATGACCAGCCACGTTCTCCGCACTCCGGAATGGACATAGCAGCCAATGCTGGCACAGCCATTCTCGCACCGCTGGATGGTGTTGTAACGGCAACCGGAAACTACTATTTCAACGGCAATACCGTGCTTCTCGATCACGGTCAGGGCTTCGTGACTATGTTTTGCCACATGAGCGAAACAGATGTTGCAGAAGGACAGTTTATGCAAACAGGCACTCGCCTCGGAGCCGTTGGTGCCACAGGCCGGGTGACCGGTGCGCATCTGCACTTTGGCACCTACCTTAACGGCACCGCGGTTGACCCTGCTCTATTGTTGGCTGGTGAGTAACCCCTGGCAGCTTACCTAGCTGCCGCCGCAATTTGCCCCTTCGAAGAAGTTGCACATCACGGGTCTGAACGCGTCCATGTCGACAAGAAATGAATCATGTCCGCGGATGCAATCGAGCTCAACCAACAGAGTCTTGGGGCAGGCCTTTCTTAGCCCCTCTGCAAGTTCGCGCTGCTGGTGCAGCGGAAATAGTATGTCGGTCTCAACGCCGATGACGAGCGCTCGTTCCAACCGCAGTTTGGAAAACCCTGAATTCAGAGAACCCCCGTATTCGGCAAGATCGAACAGATCAGATGCGTGAGATAGCGACAGGTAGCAGTTAGGATCAAAAGCACCACTGAAATTCCTGGCGCGATTCTCGAGATAGGATTCGACCGCAAATTCGTACTTAAACGCGTCCGGCGAACTGACTTCATCGGTGGCTCGCTCGCGTCCAAAACGTTCTTTCCATTCGGCCGCCGACCGATAAGTCATCATGCCGAGTTTACGTGCCAGACGCTGACCAGCAATCGGTGGATCATCGGGATCATAGTCGCCGCCCATCCACTTGGGATCGGTGCGAATCATCTCGCGCTGCAAAGAGCGCACGGCAATGGAAAACGGTTCACACCGGGTCGCAGAGGAGATCGATACAAACGAGCGGCTGATGCCCGGATGGCGGACGCATAGAGCCAGACCACTCATTCCACCCATCGAACAGCCAACAACAGAATCAAGCTGCTCGATACCCAAATGCCGGGTAACTTTGAATGCGGTCTCAGCCACATCCTCCAGTGTAAGAACAGGAAAATTCAGGCGATATGCGGATCCGGTTGCTGGATCGATAGACGCTGGGCCGGTGGAGCCAAAGCAGCTGCCGAGGGAATTGACGCAGATCATGAAATAATTGTCGGTATCAAGAGGCAGTCCGGAGCCAATCATATCCTCCCACCAACCCGATGACTGATCCGCCACCGATGAAGACGCGTGCGCCGATGGCGATAGACCACTGAAGATCAGAATCGCATTGTCGCGCGCGGCATTTAATTCGCCCCAGGTTTCATACGCCAACACCGGCGACTCTATCGAGCCACCTCGATGCATTGCGAATCGCCCGTCGAGCGTGACGGTCTTGGTTGCTGGACCCAATGCGATACTCCGTAGTTGCTATAGACCTGTTATAGCAGGCGGTTTGCTTCGGTTCTAGGGAACAAAGCGCAACCGCGAGCCGCGAAATGTCTAACGTTTGACGTGTTTCATCAGACGCTCGCGCTTTTTTTCCTGGCGCGGCGTCAGTTTGTTGCGCCTGCCCTTGAATGGATTCTCGCCGGTCTTCAGCGCCAGGCGCACCGGCGTGCCTTTCAACTTGAACGTCTTGCGAAATCGATTGATCAGGTAGCGTCGGTACGCGTCCGGCACCTTCTCGGTCTGATTACCGTGAATGACAATGACCGGCGGGTTTCGTCCACCCTGATGCGCATAGCGCAGTCGGATCCGACGCCCTCCGACCAGCGGTGGCGGATGCGCGGTTACAGCGCTTTCCAACTCGTTTGTCAGATCGTTGGTTGACAGATCGCGAGTGGCGGCTCGGTACGCCCTTTCCACCGCAGGCAATAAATCGCCCACCGCCGTTCCGTGCAATGCAGATATCGTAATTCGTTCGGCAAAATCGAGAAATGGCAAACGACGTTCCAATTCGTCACGCACGTGCTTGCGCTCATTGACGGTCAACCCATCCCACTTGTTCGTCACCACAACCAGGGCGCGGCCGCGTTCAACGATCAGACCCATCAGGCTAACGTCCTGTTCGGTGACACCTTCATGAGCGTCCAGCACAGCGATCACGACATTTGCACGCTCAATGGCCTGTAATGCCTTGATAATACTAAATTTTTCGATCGCTTCGTGGACCTTTCCCTTGCGTCGGATACCGGCCGTATCGATCAATACATACTTGCGATCATTGCGGACAAACGGAACTGCAACACTGTCGCGAGTGGTTCCGGGCTGGTCATAAACAACCAGGCGCTCCTCGCCAAGCAATCTGTTGATGAGTGTGGATTTGCCAACATTCGGGCGGCCAATGACGGCTATCGCTAGTTCGCGGTCATCGTCATCCTCACCCGTCGGTTCCTCAGGTTCATCGATGTCAAAGTCGGCGAGCACGGCTTCCATGAGCGCGCTAATCCGATCGCCGTGAGACGCAGATACAGCGATCGGGTCGCCAATACCAAGGCCGTGAAATTCGCCGCCAGCTATCGCTGCATCAAGCCCCTCAGCCTTGTTCGCGACCAGCCAGGTTTTCTTGGCATGTTTACGCGCCAGATCCGCAACGTGTTCATCGGCTGCCGTTAGCCCGGCGCGACCGTCAACCATTATGATAGCGACATCCGCTTCACTGAGCGCGCGGACGGTCTGCTCTACCATGAGCCCCTGGATGCCGACCTCACCGCCTGCAACGCCGCCTGTATCGATCACCAGGTAAGGGATTGGGCCGAGTTTGCCGAAACCGTATTGCCGGTCCCGGGTCAAGCCAGAGTAGTCAGCAACCAATGCGTCGCGTGACCGAGTCAGCCGGTTAAATAATGTCGATTTTCCGACATTGGGTCGGCCGATGAGTGCGATGACAGGAAGCATTATTTTGAGTGGTCCGAATGGGTATCGAAAACGGAACCTGGCACCTTCGCTCAGGTATCTTCGTCAGAAGCGTTCGTTTCGCTGCGTGCTTTCTTCGGCAGTCTGATCTCGTAGGCGATGAGCTTGCCTGAATCACTTTGTACATAGAGCAAGTCGGCAACAACTACCGGCGGAATCGATATCGCCTGGCCACCCGTACTCAACCGCGCAACAGGTTCACCATCGGAATTGTTAAAGAAATGCAGGTAACCCTCAAGATCGCCGGTGGCAACGGTAGTACCAAAGGACACCGGCAGCGTCGGTTCGCGCCGCAAGAGCGCGTTCTGACGCCAGGACTCTGTGCCTGTACGACGTGAAATCGCAACGACCTCGCCTTCGCCGTTAACCGTATAAATATTGTTCCAATCCGCAGACACGCCCTCATAAGACGATATTTCGCGTGTCCAGAGTGGCTGACCCGATTCGGCCGCGATAGACATCAGTGAGCCTTGATATCCTGACGCATAAATGTCCTGGCCAACGACTGCAATATCACCGTCGACATCTGCCAGACGCTCAAGATCAGATCGCCCTGATGGCGGCGATATCGGTGTTTCCCAATCTATATCGCCGGTCCGCAAATTGACGGAAATCAGCCGGCCATTGTCGAACCCTGCAATGACGGACCCGCCGACAACAACCGGGTTTGATGAACCACGCAGAGTCAGCAAAGGCACTGCCTGCTCCATCGACCAGCGCTGATGACCGTCGAATGCTGACAGCGCCAGCAGTCGATTGTCGATGGTCAGAACGACAACAAGGTCTTCGATTACGACCGGCCGGGCAAGCGACTCACCGCCGATATTCTTGCGCCAGCGCTCATCACCGGTCTTGGCATCAAGGACGATTAACTCACCGTCCGCTGCGGCAACGACGACTATGCCCTCGCCATACCCTGGGCCCGCCGACAATTCGACATCCAGTTTGCTGCGCCACTGTTGCTTACCCGTTACCGGGTGGTACGCGGTCACAATACCGGCACGACTGGCAGCATATATGTGATCAACATCACCTGTTGGCTGCAATGCGACGCGCAGGAACTCGGCGTCTCCGCCAAGATTTGCGCTCCACACTTTTCGCACATCAACAGTATTCTTGAGCTTCTCCAGACGCGCTGGCTCAAGCTCCTCGTCCTTCTTTTCGCCGAACCAGCTACAGGACGCAAGCAGAAATGTTGCGAGCAGCAGCCCGATTATGCGACAAGACAATTTCACTCTACGTCCTCGGCCTCAGTATCAGTGCCGCTGTCGGTGTCGGTATCAGATGCAGGCGCAGCTGCCTCTTCTGCAGCCGTTGTCGCTGCATCTTCGGCAGGTGCGACTGCCTGAATTGCAGTGGTGTCTGGCAAGTCCAGGAGCTTCATTTGCACAACCGCGCGATCGACTGATCCCTGACCGGTATCGGCCAAAACGAGCTGATACGCCTGCTCCGCGGCCGCGTAATCACCCATGGCCGCATGTGCATCGCCAATGGCGTCGGCATACGCTGCTCCAAACGCAGAACCATCCTGACTTCCCAGCATATCGACGACCTCTTGGGGTCGATCCTGGTACAGCATGATCTTGGCCAACCTCAATCGCGCAACACTTTTCAGCTCTTCATGTCCCGACATCGCCAGCAATTGACCGAGCACGTCGGCTGCATCCTGGTCGCGATTCTTTTCCATATACAGACTTGCCATCGCGAGTTTTGATTGCGCCGTATACGCTGAGTCGGCGTAATCCAGTGATAGTTGATCGGCGATAAGTGCCGCGTCATCCAGATCGCCGGTCCCAACATCAACAGCTAAGGTCTCAAACAATTGAGAAGCTGCTTCCTGATCCGCCAACTGGCTGCCCTTGTGGTAATTCCACCCGAACAACAGGCTTGCGCCAATGACAATGCCACCTATGACGTAAGCGCCGTTTTCCTTCCACCACTGCCGCATCTCTTCAATTTGTTCTTTTTCCGACTGTAAATCGTCCACTACGTTTGCCCTGTCTTTACTATCTGCGGCTGGTTATTCAGCCGCTTCGTCTAATTTCCCTGCCAACGTCGCCGCCAGCTCGTTCATTGCCACACTGATCTGATCATCAGTAGTGCGCAAAGGTTTCAATCCAATTCTCTTATCGGCTATCTCTTGCTCGCCCAGAACCAGCGCAAACCGGGCGTTGCTCTTGTCCGCACGCTTCATCTGGGTCTTAAAACTGCCACCGCCAAGATTCATCTCGACCCGAATCCCTGCGATAGCATCGCGCAATTCCTCAGCAACGGTAAACGCACATTCCACCGCTTGCTCACCGACCGCCACGACGAAGACATCTGCGTTGCTATCGGGCACCTTGCCCCCGCAGACTTCGTACAAGGCAACCAAGCGCTCAATGCCCATCGCCCAGCCAACTGCAGGTGTTGCCCGACCGCCCAATTTCTCCACTAATCCGTCATATCGGCCACCGGAACACACCGCACCCTGTGAACCCAGCGCATCCGTTACCCACTCGAACACCGTCCGACTGTAGTAATCCAAGCCTCGAACCAGCCGTGGATTTATCGTATAGCCCACGCCAGCCGCATCAAGCAATTCCCTAAGCCCTTGAAAATGCTCAGATGATTCGTTGTCGAGATAGTCCAACATCACCGGCGCATCAGCCACGACAGCCTGCATATCCGGGTTCTTGCTATCGAGAATCCGCAGCGGGTTTTGTTCAAGCCGGCGAATACTATCCTCATCAAGCTGATTTTTCACGCTGGAAAAGTACTCAACCAGCGTATCTCTATAGGTTTGCCTCGATTCCGCTGTGCCCAATGAGTTGATTTCCAGCGTCAGACGCGAAATCCCAAGACGCTCCCAGATTCTGGCACTCAGGATAATCAGCTCGGCATCAACATCTGGCCCCGCAAAACCCAGCGCCTCAACATCGAATTGGTAGAACTGCCGGTAGCGCCCTTTTTGCGGCTTCTCGTAGCGAAACATCGGCCCGGTAGTCCAAAGCTTCTGCCGCTGGTTATGCAGCAGTCCGTTGGTGATGCCAGCGCGGACAATGCCTGCCGTCGCCTCAGGGCGCAGCGTCAGGCTCTCGTCGTTGCGATCCAGAAACGTGTACATCTCCTTCTCGACGATATCCGTAGCATCACCGATGGAGCGTTTAAACAGCTCGGTTTGCTCGACTAGCGGTAGTCGAATCTCGTTATAACCGTAGGCATGAACAATCTCGCGCAGAACCGACTCGAGATAGCTCCACGTACCGGATATCTCCGGCAGAATATCGTTCATTCCCCGTATGGCTCTTGGTTTCACGTGATTACATTCTTCAGGATTGAGGGTTTGTCAGCGTAACGCGCGCTGTATTGCCGCTCCGACCAATAGCCGGGATTGTGTAATTGCTGCCATTGACCTTGACGCTGACATTCTCAGCATTACCGAACAATGCAGAAAATGGCGCTTTGCCACTCAAGTCGACCGTACGACCGTCTCTGCCCATATCAAAAAAGAGGCGGCGGCCGTCTGCGTCACTAATCTCAGTCCAGCATTCGCCGGAAAAGCTCAGAGCGACTCGAAGCTGTCCATCGTCTGCGGTCACGGCCGCGATCTCTTCCTCTACCACGAGGTCGGCATCGACCGAAGCCGTCGCCGGCAAAGCAATACTCATGGTCAGATCTTCGGCCACTGGCTCATCCGGCAGTTCCTCCGTGGCCGGCTCTTCGACCACAAACGCGGTGATCCGTGACGCTTGATCTGTGCCCTGAGTCGACGCCAGATCTTCTTCCTGAACCGCCGACGGAGGATCAGTCTCATCCGACCCGGAACCACGTGCGACGATCAGCCAGTAGGCAAGCGCTGCCGCCAGAATAACGATGATCGCGACTATCCAGGGACCCGGGGACGATTCCCGTTTTATATTTGGACGTCCAAAAATCACGGGCGGCATACCCGACGATCGCGTCAATTGGTAATAATCGGCCAGTACATCATCGATATCGACACCGACGAGTTCGGCATACTTGCGCATATGACCTTTCGCAAATACAGGCGCGCCAAGCATATCAAAGTCGTTACTCTCAAGGGCCCGCACCTTGGGCTCATCCAGATGCAGTTCCTTGGCGATCTCCAAAACCGTGATCTGCAGCGTCCGGCGACCTTCGGCCAGTCGCTCACCGCAAACAGGCCCTGCTGGTTCTGCAGCAACGTCGTCAACCGTGTTTTCGGTATCCTCGCTCATACTCAACTGCTTTCCAGAACCTGACGAGCCTCTCGCGAGTCCGGAAATTCACGCAATATCTGGTTCGCATACTCTTCTCTGGCGCTCTCATCACGCAGAGATTCTTCAATTTTCACGCCGAGATAGAGCACAGCTGCCGAGGGCTTATTCGTGCCGAGGTAGCGTTCCAGGAAGGCTCGGGCAACCAGGTCCTCATTTTGTTGATGCTTCAACAAACATAATTGCAGCAGCGCTTCTCCGTAACTCGGGCGAATCGCCAGGGCTTCGCGAAAGAATACTTCTGCTTGCACCAGATCAGGTTTCTGAACCAAACAGACGCCGGCGTTGGTCAGCGTGATTTCAGCATTATCATTGTCCAAAATTTGCGCTGCGCGCCTGAAGTGATCCGCGGCATCATCGTATTCACCATTGCGGCACAGAAAGACCGCGTACGTGTTCTGGATTCCAGCATCTTTCGGAGCGAGGTTAACTGCCCTCTCATAAGAATCCTTAGCCAGCCGCGGATTATCGAGGCCCTCATAAGTCAGGCCAAGCGTCGAATAGGCAGTCGCATATTTGGGATTGAATTCCAGCGCCAGCAATAAACGGTCGCGCGCAAGTGCGTACTTGCCGTTGTTGTAGTAACGTGCGCCAAGCTGATAATTGAGCTCGGCAGCCTCATTTTCATCCGGAGCCGCTTTTTGCGGACCTGTAGAAGTCGACACACAGCCGGTCGCGAAAAACACTATCACTAGCCCGGCTAATACTCGATTGAATATTCTCACGCTGTCATCGCCCCTATGTTTTTTGCACTTGCTTTTCTTTCCCCCGGGTTCTTTTCACTCAATCGAACCCGCACTCGATCGCTAACTTTACCAGCCAATTGGCCGCAAGCAGCATCAATATCGTCGCCACGTGTCTTGCGCGTTGTTGCGATCAAGTCCCGTTGCCGCAGTCGATCCTGAAAAGCCCGGATCGTATCCGCCGAAGACCGCGTAAATTCATTGCCTGCAAACGGGTTGAACGGAATCAGGTTCACCTTCGCCGGCTTGCCTCGCAGCAAATCGGCAAGCTCATCCGCTTGCTGAATATCGTCATTAATTCCTCGCAACATCACATACTCGAACGTAATAAAGCGATTTGCGTGCTTTGCCGCATAGCGCCAGCAGGCGGCGAGCAGATCTTCTATCGGATGAATTTTGTTGATCGGTACGAGTTGGTCGCGTAATTCGTTATTTGGCGCGTGCAATGACACCGCAAGTGCGACATTGCACTCGTCAGCAAGCTTATCGATATGCGGCACGATTCCAGAGGTGCTAACGATGACTCGACGACGGGATACGCCATACGTCAGATCGGACAACAACAACTGCACGGCAGGAACCAGGTTGCGGTAATTCGCCAGCGGCTCTCCCATCCCCATGAACACGATGTTGGTAACCGCAAACGCGCCGTTCGAGCGACGCGGCAAATGCTGATTTGCGAACCATACCTGGCCGATAATTTCTGCGGCAGTGAGGTTGCGGTTAAACCCCTGCGCGCCGGTCGCACAAAATGCGCAGTCAAGCGCACATCCCACTTGCGAGGAAATGCATAAGGTTCCGCGCCCGGGCTCGGGAATAAAGACACTTTCTACCGCCTGACCGAAACCACTCGCGAACAGCCATTTAACCGTGCCGTCAGCGGAATCGTGCTGCGATATGACCGTTGGCAACGTCACGGTCGCCTGATCGGCCAACGTCTGCCGCAAGGACTTGGAGAGATCTGTCATCGCAGCAAAATCTGTCTCGCCGTTTTGATAAATCCATTTCAGCAGTTGACGTGCCCGGTAGGGTTTTTCGCCGATGCTGACCACCCACTGCTCGAGATCGCCTTGCGGCAATCCGAGCAGGTTCTTCTTCTGGGTTTCAGTTTGCATCGTCGTATTGCTGGATCAGCTGCTATCGGGTTCGCGGACAAACGCCGTCAGCGCCGAAGAAAAACGTAATCTCAACCGCAGCTGTTTCCGCAGCATCAGAACCATGCACAATGTTTTCACCTATGCTCTCGGCATGATCGGCGCGAATCGTGCCAGCATCTGCCTCGTCAGGATTCGTCGCGCCCATGATGTCGCGATTCTTTGCGACGGCGTCATCACCCGACAGCACTTGCACCATCACCGGACCTGAGGTCATGTAGCTGACCAACTCACCGAAGAAAGGTCGCTCTTTGTGAACGGCATAAAATCCCTCAGCCTGTTCGTTGGTCAGGTGCATCATCCGTGCTGCGACAATCTGCAGTCCGGCTTGTTCAAATCGGCTGTATATATCTCCGATCAGGTTTTTTTGAACGCCATCAGGTTTGATGATTGAAAGCGTGTGCTCAACGGCCATGCGTTTTCCTTTAAAATTAAGTAACTAAGATGAAACCGACAGTGATATCTGCCAGGTTGACGTAAGCGCCGATTTTACTTGGCTATTTTGGCGTGGGCAATGAAGTATCGGCTCTGCAGAGCCATAAATGAGGGATTAGTGCCATCTGGCCATATGCTGGCCGTAAAAACCCCGCTCAGACGTTAAAACTCTCACCACAACCGCACTCGCCGGTGATGTTTGGATTGCGGAAGCTAAATGCCTCATTCAACCCGTTCTTGACGAAATCGACCTCGGTTCCGTCAATCAGCGCAAGCGCCTCAGGGTCGACCACGACCTTGACACCCTTGTCTTCAAAAATGACGTCCGAATCGCGCAGTTCTTCCGCGTAATTGATGACATAGGAATAGCCCGAGCAACCGGTCTTGGTGACGCCAAGCCGCAGCCCAATAGTGTCGTCGCGTGCATCGAGGTAGGTCCGGACGCGATTCGCCGCCGAATCTGTTAACAAAATCGCCATGTTTGCTCTCTGGAATTATTACTGAATATGTTCGACTGTCAGGCAATCAACTCCTGGCAGGGAGATTAGTTGCCGTCGGCACGACCTGCTTTTTGCCCAAGCAATCGAACCGCGTCTTCTAGCACCAGTATACGTCCGGTCTTCTCCACGGGTACAGCAAGACTTTGCATAACTTCCGCAGCCGTGAACACCTGCAGAGATTGCAGCGGTTTTCCCTCGAAAGCCGCGCAAAATGCCTCAGCTGAGGCGATCAGGTGCGGACATCCCCTGGCCTGGAAGCGTAAGTGTGAAATTTGACCGCCATCGCAGCGCACGGCCAGGCGAAGTCGCACGCCCTGCTGCTCTAAGAACACGCAATCCCCCCCCAGCAGATCTCCGCCGTGCTGCGGATTCGTGAAAAACTCGCGTACGAGTGCGCTGTAGGGGTCTGTCCTCGTCATGCGGCGGCTGCCGGCGCCAGATTTCGTAGCCTGGCGACAGCGTCCCGATACTGCTGCACAGCGGCGTCGACATCCTCAGGCCGCGTAGGTCGCCCGAAACTGAAGCGAATTGAACTCTGCGCCTGCTCGTCGCTGCGACCCATTGCCCGTAACACGAACGACGGCTCCTGGCTCGTTGAGTTGCACGCTGATCCGGTCGCAACACACAGCGGTTCCAGCGCCAGCAGCAGACTTTCGCCCTCAATATCATCAATGCTGACGTTCAAGATGGAAGGAGCACTGATGTCGGTGCCGCCGTTGCGCATGACACCGGGCAAATCACTGATCCCCCGCCACAGTCGATCTTGCAACTCGGCCAGGTGTGCCTGGTCGGCCAGCATGTTTTCGCCGGCAACCTCGGCAGCCGCACCCAGTCCCGCGATCAGGTGCACTGGCAGAGTCCCCGGTCGTCTTCGTTGCTGCTGCCCGCCCCCAAACAGAATGGGTTCGACGTGACACCCGGGGCGATCGGCGACGTACAAAGCGCCTATGCCCTTCGGACCATAAGTCTTGTGCGCCGTTAGCGACAGCATATCGACAGGTAGCTTGCCAAGATCAATCGGTAGCTTGCCAAATGACTGCGCTGCATCGACATGGAATAGAACCTCGCGCTCACGACATAGCGCGCCGATAGCTTCGATATCGGCGATCACTCCGGTCTCGTTATTCACATGCATGATCGAAACGAACTGTGTGTCGTCGCGAATTGCGGCTTCCAATTGGCCAGACTCCAGCGCGCCATCCTCGTTTGGCGTCAACCAGGTAACCTCGAACCCTTGCATCTCGAGTGCCCGAAAGACGTCCGCAACCGCCTTGTGTTCGGTGCGCATGGTGATGAGGTGCTTGCCGCGCTGTTGGCGATAGCGAGCGGCACCAATGATCGCAAGGTTGTTCGACTCAGTGGCCCCGGAAGTCCAGATCAACTGCTTCGGCTGCACGTTCATGAGTGCCGCGACCTGAGCCGCAGCTTTCGACACATGCGCGTTGCTGCGGCGACCCGCGATATGCAACGACGACGGGTTAGCAAAATCCTGTTCGAACGACAGCAAGCTCGTCATGACGGCTATGACCTGCGCGTCAACCGGCGTGGTCGCCGCATAGTCGAGATAGACAATGTCAGAGTTAACGTTACTCATTCGCTGCGCTTTTTCGGCTCAACAGAGGTCAGAATACCGCGCAAAATGTTGAGTTCGTTGCGGTCTGGTTTTGCGCGAACGAACAGCCGCCGCAAGCGGCGCATTAGATTTCGCGGGTTTTCCGGGTCCAGGAATCCGGACTCCGTAATGACTTGCTGCAGATGCTCGTAGAAGTGTTCCATTTCGCCCGAGGTAGCGGCTGGCTCGGTCGATTCGTACGCGGCGATCTTGCCACCGGTCAAGGCCGAACGTATTTCGTACGTCAGCACTTGCACCGCCATGCCCAGGTTCAACGAACTGAAATTCGGGTCAGTTGGAATCGTCAGCAGCGTGTCGCAACGGTCGAGGTCACTATTGCTCAGACCCGACTGTTCGGGACCAAAGACAGCGGCGACAGTCCCTTTGCCTGTCTCCGCCACCAAACAAGCCGCCGCGTCGTGCGCATTTAGCGACGGCCAATCGATAGATCGGGACCGGGCACTGGCCCCGGCAACATACACGCAGTCCTCAACGGCTTCGGCCAAACTCGTGACAACCCTGGCATTCGCGAGCACATCTTCGGCGCCTGAGGCACGCGCGGTTGCCTCCTTGTGAGGAAAGTGCTGCGGATTCACAAGCCGCATATCGTGTATGCCCATGTTCTTCATGGCGCGAGCGCAGGCCCCGATATTGCCGGGGTGTGAGGTTCCAACTAATACGATACAGATCGACATTTATGTCTCGAGTGTTTCATGACGGGCCCAAAGTCCGGTATTCTACCGATCTGGCCACTCTTGGCCGAGTTCTTTGACAATGACGGAATCGTTTAATGCACGCATTACTTAATGTCGCGGTAATGGCAGCTCATCGCGCCGGTGACACGCTAGCCAGAAAGATGGTTAACCTCAGTAAGCTCAAGGTTGAGAAGAAAGGCCATAACGATTTCGTGAGCGACGCGGACTACGCGGCTGAAAAGGCCGTGCTCAGCGTCATTCAAAAGCACTATCCAGAGCACGCGATACACGCCGAAGAAAGCGGTATTCAGGGTGAATCGGATACTGTCTGGATCATTGACCCGCTGGATGGCACCACCAACTACCTGCACGGATTTCC
>RCNF010000007.1_pt1 | contig 81575 bp, 67 predicted proteins | sample 2041311 | NCBI WGS metagenome assembly RCNF01 (sample SAMN09708228, study PRJNA481090) | Marine sediment metagenome, whole genome shotgun sequencing project. | biome: marine sediment; feature: ocean; material: sediment; isolation source: Sewage treatment plant 2 marine sediment (STP2) ...
GCGATCCCGTCGACGGTCTTGAGCCCCTTCTCGAGCTGGGCCGTGTACCGCGCGTTCTGCCTGACGCTGAGGTTGACCATGACCCAGGCTTCACCGGTGTTGTAGGTGTACCTGAAGAAGAACGGATGGTCGTAGGCGCTGTAATCCTGGTCCAGGACCATCATGTCCGGCTTCTGTATAAAATATGTACAGTCAGCTGTCAGGTCTCCCCAGCCTGGCCAGTTCGTCATCATCTGGCCCTTGCTCACGGATGTCTTCCAGCCAGTCGCTTTTTCCAGTCCCCCGAGCGCCTTGACCGATCTCTCAGCCATTCCCTTCGCGTCGGTCGGCCCCCCGCTGCAGCCGGAGAGATGGATGGCCGACACCACCATGAGGCAGACGGCCAGAAGGGCCAGTGACGTTTTCATTCCTGATATCCTCATCTCGTTACTCCCCCTCTTGTCAGACGACCAGTTCATCGTGTGCCCTTACCAGTTTCGATCTGACGTCGATACCGTACGGGCAGCTCGACGTGCAGTGTCCGGCGCACGAAGCGCACTGTCCTGCCCGGCGCGACTCTGGCAGTTTCGAGTACATGCTCATCGCGTACTTTTCCATGCCGTAATTATTGAAGTAAAGTCTGTACCTGAGGATGTCATGCACGGGGACATCGTTCGGACAGGAACCGAAACACCCGTCACAGCCCGGCCTGCAGTAGTCGCTTCCGAGCAGCCCGCAGTATCCCTCGAGTACCTTCTTTTCCTTCATCGACATGTCCGGCCTGCCCGATACAGCCACGAGCTCGTCGATATCCTCGATCGTACCCATGGAGATGCAGATCGTGTCAATGTTCGGCTGAGCAAGCATCCACTTCGTGAGGGCCTGTCTCGCCGTACGGCCGTCTTTCATGTAATCGGAATAGTCGATCTTCCTGGCGGCGGAAAGGCTCTTCATCGCCACGACGGCGACGCCTTTTTTCTTCGCCTTTACCAGAACGGGCTCGAGCCCCTTCGTAAGCAGGTTCATGCCCGGCATGATCATATTCGCGTCGGTGTTGTCGAGGAGCCAGTCGAATTCCTCGACCATCTTCGGCCCGTGAGAGCTCGCGCCCCAGGCAAGTACCTTGCCGGCCTTTTTTGCTTTGGCGAATGCCTCCTGGATCGCCGGGTTCTGGAGCCTCTCCAGCCCGCCGAGGTTGGGGTCGCCGATCGAATGAACCAGGCAGCAATCCACGTAATCAGTGTTGAGACGCTTGAGGCTCTCCTCGATCGCCGTCGTGATCTGCTCTTCCGTTGTCTCGGTCGTAAAGAGCTCGGGCTCAAGCTTCGTCGTTACATAGAGCTTGTCACGTTTCGCCGGGAAGATCTTCCCGATGACGACTTCCATGTCGAAGTACTGCCTCGCTGTATCGACATAGTTGATCCCGCGCTCTATGGCGTACTCGAGCTGGGCGGGGTCCTGCATCCTCGCGTTGCCGAAAGAGATGTCGGAGACCTTCCAGCCGGTAGAGCCGAGGGGCCTGTAGTCCAGGATCTGCGGCTTGGCGGCTTCCTTGCCCTCCTGTACGGGGGTGGAGCCCAGAACCTTGCCAGCGCCGGCGATTCCTATTCCGGCCCCGACAATCCCCGCCATTCCGTGGCCGAGGAACGATCTCCTCGATAATTCCTTCTTTTCTCGGTCCATAATGCACCTCGCTTTCGCGTGCTACTCCGTACCTTCTTCTTCTTTTTCTTCCTCCAGCTCAAGGCCGTAGCTCTCATGTATCAACAGGGGAGGCATCGGGCCGTCGAGAGGGTTCTTGTCCCTGACGTACCAGTCGTACCACTGCATGTGTCTGTATAATACGTCTATCCGGCCGGGCTGTTTCCTGTTTCCGTGTCCCTCGCCGGGATACTGGACCAGGCGGACTGCCGGGTGATCGTTCATCTTAAGGCGCCTGTGGAACTCGAGGGACTGGGAGGGATGCACCCTTGTATCCGCCGCACCGCCGATGATCAGCACGGCGGTCTTGCTCTGATGGGCCCAGAATATCGGGCTGCGCTTGAGACTGAACTCCCACTGTTCCCAGTTCGCGTCGAGTTTCTCGCCCGAATGCACGTACAGTTCCTCATACGGTATGTCGGTCGTTCCACGCTTGCTCACAAGATCGCTGATCCCGACGAACATGGTGACGGCCCTGACCTTCTCCGTGTAGTACCCGGCGAACCAGGCCGCGGCGAATCCGCCGTACGAGCCTCCTCCGAGGCCGACACGTGAACCGTCGGCTATTCCCATGTCGACGAGGAAATCTATCGCGTCGGCACAGTCGTCGAATTCCTTGCCTGCAGCGTCTTCGTAACCCTGCGCTGCGAACTCGACACCGTACCCAGTGCTTGCCCTGTAGTTGGGATAGAATACGACGTAACCTTTGCCTGCCAGCGCCTGCGCGGGGTGGAAGTAGGAGCCGAGCCACGTGTTTCTGTAGTGGGACTCGGGGCCGCCGTGAACGGTTATGATAGTCGGGTAACGCTTTCCTTCAGCATAGTTGACAGGATAAACGAGGATTCCCTCTATCTCGAGACCGTCTCGCGCCTTGTATTTGACGACTTCCTGGCGGCCGAGTTCTCTCTCTGCTATCCATGGATTGAATGTCGTGAGGCGCTTGAGTTCCTTGTCGCCTTTCTTCCAGTAGAATACGTCGCGGGGGATCTCCGGTGACGATCCGGTAAAGGCGAAATGCTTGAAGTCCTTCGTGAAGTGAGGGGTGTTGAAGACGATCCCCGTCTTTTTGCCGTCGAGGATGACCTTACGCTTGCCGCCCTTTGCGTTGACAGTGCTCAGCGTGTTCCAGGCTCCTTCTCCGGCGAGGTAGCATACCGTGCCCTTGTTCTGCCAGCCTACCCAGTTGATGTGGCCGCGGAAATCCTCGGGAGTAAGGTTGACCGGCAGGCTGCCCGATACGTTTACGACATATGCCTGGCTGACCGCGTGGTCGGACCGTGTCAGGGCCGCTGTGTACGCGAGTTTCTTTCCGTCAGGACTGAACGCGAACCCGCCCAGTTTGCCTGGATTATCAGTCAGACGCCTCGTTTTTCCGGTCTCGATATCGAGGATGTGGATCTTCCTGAACATGTAGATGTGATCGATGAGATTCATCGGGCATGTGGCGATAGCAGCGTGCTTCCCGTCGGGGCTGAGTTCGAAGCCGGCGACATGGATCCCCTCGGTGACCTTTTCGCCTTTTACTTTCTCGCCGCACTCCCCGAATTTTCCGATGTATAGCTCACGGATGCGCAGATTCTCCTCGTAATAGATGAATCCGTATCCCTTGTCGTCGAGTGTCTTCTCGAGCTTGGGTTTCTCCTGGGTCTCGAGCCAGGCGACTCCGCTGCCGTCGGGAAGCCACCGGAACGATCCGGCGCCTACCTTCGAGTCGGTCACCTGCACTGATTCGCCGCCGTCGACAGGTATCATCCATACCTGGGTCTTCGCTTTTTCTCCGCGGCGCATCGTGAAACCGATCTTCTTTCCGTCCGGGTTGAAGCGGGGCGAGCCCACGTTGACCTCGCCCGTGATAAAGGGCAGGATCTCGCCTGTCTTCGTGTCGACGATGTAGAGCTCGGAGTATGCTCCGCCGGCCTTTTCCTTCGCACAGCGTGGAACGCTCAGTGTATAGGCGATCCATCTTCCATCGGGACTTATGTCGGCGTAGTAACTGCTTTTGATGCTGAGCATGTCCTCAGCTGTGACGACATCGGCGAAAGCCGGTGCCAGTAATGCGGAAAGCGCCGGTATCATCAGGGATAACACCAGCGCCGCAAGGAAGTTGGATCTTCCGGACATGAACATATCGATGCTCCTTCCGTTGAACTGCGGGATTCTTTGATTAATTCAATGCAACGGAGATTATACACATGAGCGGGCGTTTTGGGTATTACAAAAGGAAGGCCGGGAAATAGAATCCCGGCCCTCCTCGAAGCGCGTAATGGTGGTTCACGCCTATCTGAGAAGTATCATCTTTACGGTGATGATCTCCTTGCCCGCTTTGAGCCTGCAGAAGTAGGCGCCGGAACCGGCCGCGTTTCCGGAGGCGGACATGCCGTCCCAGGTCGCTGAATGCCACCCTGCTCCCAGGGCACCGCCTTCCAGTTCCCTGATCAACCTCCCTGATACGTCGTATACGGTCAGCGAGATCTCGTTCTGTTCCGGAAGGTAGAACGAGATCGTAGTGGAGGGGTTGAACGGGTTCGGGAAATTCTGCTGGAGAGTCAGCGGGATCTCGGGCGTCTGGACCTTTTCAGAGACGAAGAAGATCCTGCTTTCCTCACTGTCGTCGATATCGACACGATATGTGTATTCACGTCCCCCGAGAATATTCCGGTCGATGAACGCAAAGTTCATGTCATCGCGCTCGACCTCCGCGTTATCTATCGCCTGCCATGTCTCGCCAGCGTCTTCCGAACGGTTGATGTGGAACACGGTGCCTTCTTCGATGCTGGCAACTGTCCACCTCAACGCGACGGTTCCTTGCGACCAGTTTGACGAGAAAGACTGCAGCTGGGACGAAACGGCGCTGGCTCTTATTACCGCCCACTCGCTCTCATTGCCGTGGATGTCAATTGCGGACACCTTGTAATAGAAGACAGATGAGAGACCCCAGTCCGGATCTACAGCAGCGTTGACCATCGGAGAGGCGATGAGGTTCTCCGCTCCGGGAACAAAATCCTCATCATCCCCGCGGTACACCGCGTAGCGAAGCAGATCGCTCTCTGTATTGGCGTCCCACTCAAGAAGCAGGTCAGCCACTGCGGGATAAGCCTGCAGGCCCACAGGCACGCAGGGGGAGAGGTTGTCGACCGAGTATCCGCTGTCGACGGCTGAATCGTAAAAATAATAGTCATTGTGCTCGACCGCGCTGACCATGAAGTACTGCCAGCCTGTGCCGAGTGCGGTCGAGTCGTGCAGGCTCGGGACCGTCGCAGCATAATTCTCATGCATCCTCGCCGGTGCATCCAGTATCCACTCCCACGCGAATCCGGCGCTTCCTTCAGGGATCCTGATCCGCCGGTCGGGATCGGACATTAGGAGGGGGTCGGGATCGTCGAATTCGATCCTCCGCCAGATAGAGTAGTGATTGATCTCTCTATAGGCTTCGACATCGAAGTCACTGCCCGACCAGATTATCGTCATCTTTTCGCCCTGGTCCCCGGGCACGTCACTGACAGAGACGATCGATGGCGAATGATCTACTGGTGGTGGCGGGGTAAATTCGGCGAGGACCCTCTGCACATAGACGTCGAAATCCGAGCCGGTCCTGTGGTCGTACCAGGAGATGAACGCCCCGCCGTCTGTGTCGCTTATCAGGCGGGCCAAAGACTGCACATCCCCGGCCGTACAGACCGGCAGGCCCGCTTCTCCCCACTCTATAACGCCGGAGGCATCCACTTTCTGCGCGAAGATATCGCCACTGGAGCCATTCCTGAAATCACGCCAGCTTATTATCACGCCCCCTGATCCGTCGGGCACTATGAAGGAGTATATCTGGGCTCCGGGAGCGTCCGCGAGCCGGGTCTCTGACGCCCAGTCCAGTGTGCCGCCGGACAGGATCCGCCTGATATATATATCGGTGTCACTATACAAATTCTCGTCTCCGTAATCACCCCATGTTATGAACGCACCCTGGGCACCGTCCGACTCGATCCAGGGATGTTCAAGCCGGCCGTTCGAGGTCTCTACTACCTGGCCTCCGGCCTGCCAGAGCATGGCACCGCCGGGATCCATCCTCTGGGCGTAGAGGGTGTATGATACACTCTCTACGTTTCTCGGCCAGGCAACGATGGCGCCGCCGGCTCCGTCAGCGGTGATCGCCGGGTAGTAATTCATGCCCCCGACAAACGATCCGACGTTTGTCTGGTTTCCAGGCCAGAGAGTGTCTCCGGAAGCGTCGATTCTGCGCACGTGCAGGTCACCCCAGTAGTCGTCCATATAACTGACCGCGTGCCAGGCTATTATGGCGCCCCCGGCTCCGTCTGTCACAGCCTTCGAATGGTACTGCCAGATGTCACTGCCCATTGGAGTCGATATCCTGACTCCGTCCGGAGCCCACAGTTTGTTCCCAGCCGAATCGAATCTCTGAGCGTATATGTGATACCATCCCTCTCTCGCATCGGGCCAGATGACGATGACGCCGCCGGCATCGTCGGGAACGAGGTACGGTCTGTACTGGTCGCCCGTCGTCGAGCAGATGCGGATGCCGTTCGGGGCCCAGAGGGGATTGCCGTCGGAATCGAGCCACTGAATATAGAGATTGCGGTCCGGGCCACCGTCCCTCAGGTCTGCCCAGGCGACGAACGCTCCACCGGCACCGTCCCCGGCCAGGACCGGTCGCTCCTGTTCGCCATTCGCCGGGCATACCGCAACACCGTCCTGCTGCCATAGCATCAGGCCGTCCGCCCCGAATCGCTGCGCGTAGATCTTTGAGTCAGGATCGCGGTAATCCGTCCATACGATCACCCCGCCTCCCGCTCCGTCCTCGGTGATGTTCTGGTACCGCTGGTGGCCCTGTGCGGCGCAGACAACGTTTCCGTTCTCATACCATTCGGCTGAGACTCGAGATACAGGGATTGTCACAAGGAATAATACGAGAAAAGCAGCAACAAACCTGTTCATGAAGTCACCCCTCTCGCGCCATAGTCAGCGCATCATGATTTTGGATTGCCCACTTCACTGCAGAATGTTAGAATCGTCCGGATTATATCATATCTCGATGAAGCCTGTAAAGGCGTGCTGATAAATTAATTTACGAGAAAGGGGTGCCATGTCAGAGCAACCGACAAGGCTTCCGCCCGAAGCTTACAGGGAGCTGAAAGAGGAAGAGACCTATCACCCGATAGTGCCCGCCAACGAATCACCGTTCGAGATCACTATGAGGTCAGTGGTGATCGGTGTGATCATGGCGATGGTTTTCTCGCTCGCTTCGGCCTACCTGGCCCTCAAGACGGGGCAGGGGATGGAGGCGGCGATACCTATTGCGATCATAGCGATCGGTATCACCAACTTCTTCGCTCGCAGGAGCACGATCCTCGAGAACGTGATCATCCAGTCGATCGGGGCCGCCTCGAGCGCGGTGGTGGCGGGAGCGGTATTCACAATACCGGCCCTCTACATGCTCGACATCGAGGTGACCTTCTGGCACATATTCCTCACCGCTTTCTTCGGCGGCTGCCTTGGTGTTCTCTTTCTTATTCCACTGCGTGATTACCTGATGGTAAAGGAGCACGGCAAGCTCCCATTCCCCGAGGCGATGGCGACGACCGAGATCCTCGTTGCGGGGGAGAGCGCGGGCAAGCAGGCAAAGACACTCGCCTGGGCGGCGCTCGTCGCGTTCCTCTTTGATCTCTGCATCCTTACCTTCACGATGTGGAAAGAAGTGATCACCTTCCACGCGGTCGGCATCGGGAGATGGCTTGAGAACAAGTTCTCGATGGCGTTCAGGATCGACGGGCTCTCGGCCATAGTCGGACTCGGCTATATCGTCGGCATCAAGTACGCCTCGATAATCGCGGCCGGCAGTTTCCTTTCCTTCCTGGTCCTCATACCGCTTGTGAAGTTCGTCGGCGGGGGCCTCGAGATGGTAATACCGCCGGGCGACGTTCCTATCTCGCAGATGTCGGTCGACGATATATTCGTCAACTACGTGCGCCTGATCGGTATCGGCGGCATCGCCGGAGCGGGCCTGATGGGGATCATCAAGTCGATCCCTTCTATAGGAAAATCGTTTGTCCTCGGCATCAAGGGTATCGCAGCCTCGAGGCAGGAGGGACACGAGGATGTCAGGACCGAGCGCGACATCAGCATGCGTGACGTGATGATAGGCGTCGCGGCGATCGCAATCTGCCTGTGGCTTTTCTTCCGCGGCGGTGTTGCGAACAGCCTCGTCGCGACGGTCGGTGTCCTTCTCGCACTCGGCATCTCGTTCCTCTTCACCCTTGTCGCCGCGCGTGCGATCGGGCTTATCGGAACGAACCCGGTATCTGGAATGACGCTGACTACACTGATCATCACGAGCGTGATACTTACCCGCATCGGCCTGTCCGGCAAGCCGGGGATGTTCGTAGCTCTTATCATCGGAGGAGTTGTCTGCACAGCCCTTGCAACGGCGGGAGCATTCGCGACAGATCTGAAGATAGGTAGATGGATAGGAGCGACACCGAAGAACCAGCAGATGTTCAAGTTTCTCGGTATATTCGTCTCGGCTGTCTTCTGCGCCCTGGTGATGATGCTTCTGGCGAACACCTATACGCTCGGTTCGATGGAGATGCCCGCGCCCCAGGCTTCGGCGATGAAGGAGATCATTTTCGGTCTTATGGGGCCGGAGGCTGGAGTGCAGTGGCTTCTCTTTGCGTTCGGAGTGATAATCTCGGTGATCCTCTGGATGGCCGGCGTACCGGCCCTCGCATTCGCGCTTGGAATGTACCTGCCGATACAGCTCAACACCGCGGTCCTGCTTGGAGGAGTGATCGCGTGGTTCGTCGGTAGAAGCAGCAAGGATGAAGGTGTCATCAAGGAAAGAAAGGGAAGGGGTATCCTCGTTGCTTCGGGATTCATCGCGGGAGGCTCGATAGCCGGTGTAGTGGCGGCCGTCTTCGCGGCGACCGGCTGGGACAGTTTCCTGTCGATATCTTACGGGGACTCTGCGAGTGAGATAGTCGGTATCGTCATGCTCGCGGCGCTCGCTATCTTCATGTACCAGTATTCGAAGAGGACAAACAGCTAGAATAAATGACCTGCGGGGCGGTTCCGTATATTGCGGGGCCGCCCTGTCAGCACTTCGCCATAAGCCTGAACGGGAACGTCAGTATCCCGAACACCAGGGACAACATCCATCCCACAATGTTGAATGCTATCCTGAACGGCAGCACGATCAGCCATACGAGAGGTATCAGTACGGCGATTATCAGTGCCAGCGGCCAGCAGAGTACAGCCAGTATGCACCAGAGAAGAAAACCGATCATCGTTCCTGCCATCCTTTCCTTGGATCGCTATGAATAACCGGGGCGGCTCCATCGGGCCATGGTCGGCCGCCCCGCATCCCTTCATCACCGCACACCCGCCATGCCGGGTTAAAGAGTACGGGTCGGGTCCCACATTTTCTTATACGCCTTGCGGCCGGATTTGTTTCGGAGGTGCTGTCTCACCGTCCGCGCCGCGCATAACCTTCATAGAGGGATACACCTGGCGGACGGAGGATATTCACTCAAGTGGACGTTTCAGCAGCTTGATGTCGTCTATCCAGACAGTTCCCTGGCCGGTGACGTAGATGTTCAACTCGACGATATCGGGGTTTTCGCCCTCACGGAGCCTGAACGGTGTGCTCTTCACGATCCAGTCGGTCGTTCCCGAAAGAGCTGATTTGTAGTTTCGCGAGAAGAACTCACCCTTCCCCTGAAAGTAGCAGATCATTTCGAGGAAAGCCTCGCCATCGAGGTTCTCGGTCCGCAGTGCGGCCTGATAGACAAGGAACGCCTTATCGAGATCGATATCCCCGAGTTTGAAGAGCGGAAGAGTCTGTGTTCCCGATACGTGTATTTTCAGGGATCCGTTTCCGTCGACCGAGATCCCTGAGTCGGTGGATACGTTCTTTCGCGTGAGGACCTCGTTTGCAGAGTCGACAGGAAATTTCTTTATGACCTTCCCGGAACTGTTTCCGCCTCCTCCGCTGCAGGCAGCGAGGAACAGGAACAGTGCGGCGCAGGCAGCGATAGTGGTCCTTTTCGAAACGGTCGTTCTCAGCATCATGGTCATCAACCTCCATTCACTCTCGGGGCCTGATTATCACCTTGATCGATTCGGAGCCTTCCGCCACCAGCCTGAATCCCTCGGCCGTCCGGTCGAGAGGAAGGTGGTGGGTTATCATATCTTCGACGTCGATCTTTCCTGCGGCAAGCAGTTTCATCGCTGTCCTCGAGTCGGCAGGCGGTCCGGCGTACGTCGAAATGATAGTGATCTGGTCGCGCCATACATCGAAGAACGGCATCGTGATCTCCACTCCCGGAGCGAGTGGCGCGAATAGCAGGACAGTTCCGCCGCGATCGACTGAACGGAGAGCCTGAAGGACTACAGGTTCAACTCCGGCGCATGTTATCGCGAGGTCGAACAGCCGGCCGCCGTTTAGTTCCCTGAGCCTGTCCGGAACGGCCTCGTTTGCATCGATGACCTCGTCCGCTCCCATACGTTTTGCCGCCTCGAGCCTGACAGGGTCTATGTCGGTGGCGATTATCCTCCCGGCGCCCCTGGCCCTGAGCAGTTTGATGAAGAGGAGCCCCGAGATGCCGCTGCCGAGGACGAGGACGTCGCTGCCCTTCTCAAAACGCGATACGTCAAGGCCGCGTACCACGCAGGCGAGAGGCTCTATGAACGCCGCTGCATCGAACGACAGTCCGTCAGGGATAACGAAGGTCCCCTTCTCGACATTGATCTCCGGTACGCGCACGAACTCGGCGAATCCGCCGGGGTCGAAGTTTGTCGTACGCAGGGTATCGCAGAGGGAGTACTTGCCCTTGAGGCAGTAAACGCACTCTTCGCACGGGACATGGTGCGCCACTGATACTCTTTGACCGGGGGAGTATATGTCCACATCGGCTCCGACCCTCTCGATCGTCCCGGCTATCTCGTGGCCTAGTACGAGAGGGGCCTTCTTGATCCGGTACCATTCCATCACGTCGCTGCCGCATATGCCGCTCGATTCGATGCGCACGAGGATCTCACCCGGGCCGATCTCCGGCACGGGCATCTCCTCGATGCGGATGTCATCGTTGTTATAATAGACGGCGGCCTTCATAACGATCGTCATGCCCGCCTAACCTTTCGAGAGGCTTTCGTACAGTTCGAAGGCCTCGTTTACTTTCATGTTCTCCTGGACCACTCCGCGTACCGCTCTCAGCGCGGCCACAGGATGGTCGGACTGCCAGATGTTGCGTCCCATATCTACGCCGCGCGCTCCCTTGGCGATCGCGTCGTGTGCGAGCTGGAGCGTGTCCTTGAATGTGTCAAGCTGCGGACCACCGGCGATGACCAGCGGTACCGGGCAGCTGTCGACGACCTTCTCGAAATCCTCGCAGTAGTATGTCTTCACGTAATGTGCGCCGATTTCGGCTGCGATACGGCAGCAGAGAGAGAGGAACCTCGCGTCCCTCTTCTCGAGCTTTTTGCCGACAGCCGTGACTGCCAGCACAGGGAGGCCGTACCTTTCGCCTTCGTCGACGAGTTTGGCCAGGTTCAGAAGCGTCTCGCGCTCGTGCTCGGTGCCGACGAATATCGACATCGTGATAGCCGAGACATTGAGCCTTATCGCGTCCTCGACAGAGGTGGTCAGTCCCTCTGCGGCGAGCGAAGGGCCGATGATACTGGCGCCGCCAGATACCCTGAGTACCGTCGGTATGGCGCCCTCGGGATCGACGCAGTTGCGAAGGACGCCTCTTGTCACCATCAACGCGTCGGCGTAGGGAAGGAGCGGCGATATCGTCGCGCGCGGATCCTCGAGTTTTCTCGTGGGCCCGAGGAAATAGCCGTGGTCGACGGCCAGCATGACCGTACGGCCGGTCTCCGGGTTGAATATCCTCGACAGCCTGTTTTTAAGTCCCCACTGCATGATGTTCTCCTTGTCTGTGTGATCATGTGATTATCGGGCAATTATGCGAGTTGCAGTATATTTACGGCTGACAGCGACCGTCAAGCGGTGAATTGACGCGATCTGTGGTATAGTGTTCCGGTGAAAGTGTCTTTTGCAAAGGAACTGTGACTGATGAACCGGTCCGTAACTGCTATCAGCTTCCTGATGCTGGTCCTTTTTCTGTCATTGTCCGGATGCGATGGTGAAGATCCGGCGGGCACGGGAGAGGAATCGTTCAGCTATCCTGTGATCGTGATGGAGACGACGATGGGTGACATAGTAGTCGAACTGTACAGGGACCACTCCCCCGGGACCGTCATGAATTTCATGCGATATATCGATGAGGGTTTCTACTGCGATCTCATTTTCCATAGAGCCATTCCCGGCTTTCTCATCCAGGGCGGGGAATACGATGAGGATCTCAAGCCACGCAGGACCCGCGCCCCGATTCTCAACGAGGCCGGCAACGGACTCTCCAATCTGCGCGGAACGATCTCGATGGCCAGGACCTACGAAATAAACAGCGCGAGGAGCCAGTTCTTCATCAACACGGTCGACAACACGGTCCTCGACCACAAGGACGAGACCCAGGCGGGATACGGCTACTGCGTCTTTGGAAGGGTGATCGAGGGGATGGATGTCGTTGATGCTATATGCGAGGTAGAGACCTCTGAAGTGGAGACCACTAATGTCGGGACGATTAACTATGTTCCCGTCGAGCCGGTCATCATCATCCGCGCATACAGGAAATTGTTTTCTTTTTAGACAGATGATGCCGGTTAGTGCGTTTCCGCGCTCCTGGCTATCCTGCACCCGTCTGCGGAGATCCTGCCGGTCCGAATCATCATGACGAGATAGCCAAGCATGATTATCGTCATTCCGCCGAGAAGGAGGAAGGGCGAGTTGATTCCGTACGAGTCGGATATCTTCCCCGATACATACGAGAAGATCGAGTTGCCGATGATCATGATGTTCGATGCGAGGCTGAAGGCTGCCGTCCTGTTGCGCGGCTCGACCGAACTCCCGATAAAGGAGAGGGTCGCCGGGTAGGTCGAGAAGAGGGCGATCCCGAAGAGGGCGAAAGCACCGATTGCCAGGGGTACGCTGCGGCCGAAGCCGAATACGAATGCGACCACCGTTATCACGATATAGGCGTAGACGAGGGTCCTTGCCCGCCCGAATTTCGTCGATACTTTCCCGTACATGAAAGCCGAGAATGTTCCGGCGGCCATCCAGCACCCCATGATGACTCCGGTGGCCGACATCGGCACCCCGAGCCTGTGGTTCAGTAGGCTGGGTGCGTAATTAACGGTGATACCCCAGGCGAGGCCGCCGAGGATCATCAGCGGGATGAACGATTTTATTCCGTGGAAGGCCTTTATCCAGGAGATCGGCTCCTTCTCGTCCTCTTTCTGCTGCTCGATCTCACCCTTTTCGTAAGCGTTACGCGAGAGGAAGAGTCCGATAGCGACGGCGGCGAGGTTGATTCCTCCCCAGAGGTAGAGGGGCGCCCTCCATCCATAATGCTCCGCGAGAAATCCCGTCAGTGAGAATGAGAGCAGGACGCCGATATTACCGAAGGCGCTCTGGAACCCCATCGCCCTGTCGAGGTTCTTTCCGGAGAAGATGTGGGCTATCCACGAGATACCGACGGGGTGGTAGATGCTCGTACCCATCCGCACGCCGATGAAGAAGACGACAAGCATCCAGTAGCTTGTCGAGAGTGTTATAAGGAGCAGAGAGGTCCCGACGAGTATCGCGTCGAGGGCGAGGTAGTATCTTGAATGGCGCGTCTTGGCGAAGTGGCCGACGAAGGCCTGGAATATGATCGCCGTTACAAGTCCGACCATCACTGTCGTTCCGATGTCGGAATAGCTGCTTATCAGCACACCCTGTGTCATCAGGAGGGGGAAGATCGTCGGCAGCACTACGGTGGAGCCGTCGTTGCACGCATGGTGCAGCGATACCGAGCCGAGCAGCCTTCTTTGCTTTCCTGTAAACTTCATCTTCTCCGAGCTATCTGAGGTCCTTGTATCGAGGTGTGAATATATTTCCATAGTGCTGAAATGTCAGGCTTTTTCTGTATGAGCGGGCCTTGCTGGTGTATCATCCGACGTACGAGGAGGTCCGTGATGAAAAGAATAATACTCGCAGTGATGATCATCGCTGCTGCCGGTTCCGCAGCATCGGAAGAAAGAGGTACCGCGGGCACCGTCCGCCAGCCCGTCGATACGATAGGGTACGCGACCGATCCGGCCCAGCTGGAAGCGGTTCTCGCGCTGTCTGATTCGATGATTGAGGCGGGGGCGCTTCCCTTCGTCCTGCCATCCGCATCTTCCGGAGCTGGTGAGATGATCGGGGCGATCATCCCGCATGACGATTACATCTATGCCGGTCCTTACTACGCGATGACCTTCGAAAGGGTCGGGGCCGATCTGATCATCCTGTTCGGTGTCGCGCACAGGGCCAGGAGGATCGGGCTCGAGGGAAAGCTTATCTTCGAGGATTTCAGCGGATGGAAGGGCCCATACGGGGTGACCCCTGTCTCCCCGCTGAGAGATAAGGTGATCGAGCGCCTGCCGGCCGAGATCGTACTTGTCGACGGGGCATTTCACGCATCGGAGCATTCACTCGAGGGGTTCATCCCCTTTATCCAGCGTTTCCGTGGAACGGACGCCGAGATAATTCCGATCCTCGTGACGAGATTTGCCGGGGATTCGTTCGCCTTTGCCGCCGGCGAGATGTCCAGTGCCCTCGCTGCGGTCCTCGATGAGGAGGGAATGGAACTGGGAAAGAACGCTGCGGTGCTGATCTCCGCCGACTGCGTACACTATGGGGACGAGGAGTGGGGAAGCGGAGGATACGCACCTTTCGGTACCGGTCCGGAGGGATACGAGAAAGGGACCGCACAGGATATAGATATAGCTAGAACGACCCTTGAGGGGCCTGTTTCGGCGGAGAAAATCGCGGGGTTCAGGGAGCGAGTCGAGAGGGATGACCTCGAGCAGCCTTACAAGGTCACATGGTGCGGCGTATATTCGATACCGTTCGGGCTGACTGTCCTTGAAGGCCTCTCTTCCGCTCAGGGCAGGGCCGCGCCGCAGGGACATATTCTCGGCTACGGGACGAGCCTTGAGCCGGGCGCTCTACCTGTCGGGGATACGGGGCTCGGAGCGACCGCGATAGCGACGGACCGGCACTGGGTCGGTTATCTGGCAATGGGGTACTGGTAGGATTGTGCCCGGGGTCAACCGGGCTCGATGACAAGGACGTCGCCCACCGAAGTGCCTGTTTCAGAGAGGCGCTCGGCGGGGAGCTCCACCGCGCTTATGGCGCCTTCGACAGGTTCGACGAAGCAGTTCGGCGGGAAACTGCGGAAGATCTTTATGATCCGCATCTCAGTGTCGAGGAAAGCGATATCGATGGCACTGCGCATTCCGACAGTGTAGATCCCCTGGCAGGGCGAAATATACAGCGCGCAATCCGACGGGATGCCGCGGTCGCTGATATGCCTGAGAGTATTCATGAAATGCTCGTTCAACGTCAGGAGAGTCGTCCCGAGGTAAGTGCACCTTGTCCTGTTCCAGACTGCCAACTCAATCCTCCCGTTAGATGAACATATCTGTCATCAGCACTGCAAGTGTCGCGACGGCCAGGGATGTCCGCCATGGCAGCATGTCGATCGTTGCGGTGACCCGGTTCTCATCCTCGATGGCCGGAGCCGCTTTTCTGAGTCTGCGGTTCTCAATTATCGCCAGGATGGAACGGCTTGCAGGGGTTGTTCCTGCTCCTGAGGGGCTGAACTTCGGCACGAGCCTGTCCTGTACTACGGGCTGGCGGCCGACGGCCCTCTGTATGATGTAGATCACGGCGGCTATAGCGATAGCGGCAAGACCGCCGAGAGGACCGAGCAAAGAGCCCGCCGCTACTGGTGCGGCAATGTCTCTCAGCGCGATCCTGTCTTTCGCGAGTAGAGGAGCGGCGACGGCGAAAGCTGCAATCGCTCCGATAAGAGTCATTAAAAACCCGCCTCCGCCGTCACGTAGTAAGTTAACGGTAGCGGAGGCGGTAACGACGATTAGGTACAACACGGTTTCCCGTCCTGTTTCCTTTTTTCTTCGGCAGATGCGAAGAAGCGCGAAGACGAAAATGACGGCTGTTAGTCTGAGTATCAGCGTTTCGGTTTCCCAGATGTTCACAGCTAACTCCCTTCCCGGGACAATCAATTCGAGTCCGCAATACCAGTCATCATCAAGATGCATTCCACGGATACTGTATATAGAGGGCCATTGCCGTCGGATTCATGCGTCGATGTCTCGTGCCGTTATAACATGTTGATATAATGCTGATAACAGGGGTTGTTGCTGCTGGTAAAGACTGGCAGAAAAGGAATATATTTTCTCTGCCGGTAAAGTCGGGATGACAGCACTGGGGAAATTTACTCATGGCAGGGCGGCGAACTACCGCCTCTGTGAGGGGAAATACCTATGAAGAAAACCCAACCTTCCTCGGAGGTCACGTGGTGGTCTGTCGTTCCCCGTCATTCCCCATGATTTCCTGTGAGGGAGTGGTTCCGTAGTAGGTGTAGATCGCATGGCCCTTGAACAGGATAATGGAAGATCGCACTTATCGCGCCGCTCACCCCGCATATCGCACCTATCGAGCGGTCATCTCTCTGCCCTAACGGGCCCCGGCTTACGGTGTTGCTGACAATCCAGCTTCCCGCACCGGCGCAGATCCTGGCAAGAGGGCCTACGATACCGCCGCTGCCGAACATAGTCAGGGTTATCAGGGTCGCGGGGAACCTGAGGATAGTTGCCTTGCGGCTGAGTTACCCGTCCCTGAGATTGACCGCCGTAATGTAGTACTGCACTCCCTCGCCGCCCGCGAAAGGATTCTTCCGGAGGATGAACAGGCCGACGAATATCGCCGCGGCGAAAGGCATTACCAGCCATGCTCTTTTTCCCAGGGAATAGGCGAATCCCAGCATCTTGTCCAGGCAGAATCCGAAAAACGCGACGATTAGCGCGGCCGAGACGCCGGTGACGATCGCGATCGCCACGGTCCGTATTATCTGTCGGGTGGGAGGATTGTCGGTTCATTCATCGCGGTGCTGCTTCTCCTTCAACGAGGCGCGCAAATTCCCTTGCTGCTTTCTCCATGTTAGGAAGCCAGAGCCCCCTCTGTTCTACAGTCGCAGCGCCTTCTTCCCTCATAGAGTCAGCGAGAGCCGGATCCTTGTCGATGTTGAGAATCGCTCCAGTAAGGCCTGCGGCGTCGCCGGTTCGGAAAAGCAGGCCGCTGACTCCGTCGCGTATCCACTCGCGGTTCGCCTCGAGATCGGTAACGACCGGTACGGCGCCGCATGCCATAGCTTCGAGAAGCGAGACGGAGGTTGAGTCCGAACTCGCGGTCGATACGTAGATGTCGGCTGTCTTAAGTTCATCGGCGATGCCGGAAGGTTCGAGCCTTCCTGCAAATGTGACCCTGTCGCCGGCGCCGAGTTCCTCCGCCTTCTTCTCGAGGGAGGCCCGTTCGGGGCCGTCCCCGCAGATTACGAGTGTCGCATCGATCTTTCCGGACAGGCCCGCGAAAGCATCGAGGAGTGTGTCGATGCGGTAGACAGGGTAGAGGTTCCTCGTGCTGACGATCCTCAGAGGGCCGTCTCCGCGTCCGGTCCTGACTTCGCGGTTGAAGACCGATGGATCGATACCGAAGTAGATCTCCGAGATCCTCGACGGTTCAACACCGGCCCGTTCGACGGCGGCAGATAACGATTCGGCATCGGTCGTGACGAGCGCGGCGCGCTTGAGTGCGTATTCGATCTGCAGCCTGTGAACGAAGGACGATGGATAGTCTATCAACATGTCGGAACCGATCGCCGATACGACGAGGGGACGATATCCGGACTGTGCACCAATGAATCCGTACCCGCCCGCGTAGATCGCGTTGACTATATCGGGACCGAACGATTCGAGTTCCTTTTTTACTGCGCCGAGAGCGGCGGCATAGCCGGCAAGTTTCGTGGGCAGGAGTTTTTTGATGCGCCTGGAGGGAAAAGAGCATCCATCGATATCCTCGAAGGAGATCAGCAGGACATCATGCCCCGAGTCGTGGAAATAACCCGCCCAGCGGCGAACATGGCCGAGAGAGCCGTCGCCGAGAAACGCAATTCGCATCGTCGTCCTTTCAGCCGGGCAGATGGATCGGCGCGTCGGGGCCGACAGGCAGCCCTAAAAGCATCCAGGCAGCCAGCAGTATGATCCAGACCAGCCCGATGATGATAGTGTAAGGGAGCATAGTTGCCGTGATCGTCCCTATCCCGTATTTCTCGTCGTACTTCTGCGCGAACGCGACGATCAGAGCGAAGTAGCTCATCATCGGAGTGATGATGTTCGTGATCGAATCCCCGATCCTGAACGCGGCCTGCGTTATCCCGGGGTGATAGCCTACGAGCATGAACATAGGGACGAAGACCGGGGCCATGATCGCCCACTTGGCCGAAGCGCTCCCCATAAACAGGTTGATAAATGCCGACAGGAGCACGAACGCGACGAGGAGCATGACACCGGTGAATCCGATGTTTCCGAGGAACTCGGCTCCTCTTATCGCCATCAGTACTCCGATGTTGCTGTACTTGAAATAGTAGACGAACTGGGCCGCGAAAAATACGATGACGATGTAGCCCGAGAGGCCCTTCATCGATGTCGACATGAACTTGATTATATCCTTGTCGCTGCCGATCGTGCCGACGGCGACCCCGTATGCGATGCCGGGGACGATGAAGAAGATCATGATCGCGGTTATCAGCCCGCTCATGAAGGGGGACCGCAGAAGGGATCCAGTCTCCGGATTCCTGAGCACAGCTCCTTCGGGAATCGTAAGCAGGGCGAGTACTATGATGAAAACTGCGACGGAGCCGGCTGCCCAGGCGAGTCCCTTGCGTTCGTTGGGTGATACCTTCTCGAAGTCCTCGCTCTCTCCCTCGTATTTTCCCAGTCTCGGCTCGACGATCCTCTCAGTGATGATTGTGCCGAATATGACGATCATGCATCCCGAGGCGAGCATGAAGTAGTAGTTGACCGCGGGGGATATGTGCATCTCGGGATCGATGATCTGGGCGGCCGATTCGGTAAGGCCCGCGAGGATAGGATCGATCGCCCCGATCAGGAAGTTCGCTCCGAATCCTCCCGATACGCCGAGGAACGCGGCTGCGAGCCCGGCGATCGGATGGCGTTTGAACGCGGCGAAGATCATCGCTCCGAGAGGGATCAATACTACATACCCGGCGCTCGAAGCGAGATGTGAGAGGATGCCGGCCGCTATCACCGCGGCAGTGATCATCCTCGGCGGGGCGCTGGTGACGAGGTGACGCAGCAGCGCAGAGATGAGGCCCGAGCCTTCCGCGACGCCTATGCCTATCATTGCGACGAGTACAACGCCGAGAGGGGGGAAATGGACGAAGTTTTTTGTCATATCGGTCCACATGAACCGGAAGCCGTCGCCAGAGAGCATGTTCACCGCGCTGATCGTCTCTCCCGTTCCCGGATGGACCGCAGTGATGCCGGCCCTCGAGATCAGCCACGAGGCTATCACGATAATGAAAGCGAATATCGCGAAGAGGATCGCAGGGTGGGGGAGCTTGTTACCCACACGCTCGACACGATCGAGGAATCGCATCAGTGCGGATCTCTTGACGGTTGCGGTATTGTCGTTGCCTTCGGTCATCGTCAGTCCTCTCTGCATGAAAATATGTCCGCTAGAGCGCTCCACCGGCGGTGGCACGGACCAGCGTTCCGTACTTGATGCCCTTCATCGATATCATCTCATCGGCGAAATTCCTCACCTCTCCGGCCTTTCCGCGGATCACCTTGACCTCGAGACAGTTATCGTGGTCGAGATGGAGATGGAGGGTCGACAGGATACTTCCCTCCCAGTGATGTTCCTTCGTCAGGAGCCTGGAGGAAAGCTCGCGCTTGTGATGGTCGAATACTATGACGAGGACACCGATGATCTCGCCTGTCGTATCGCTCCATTCATCGTCCACGATATTTTTTCTCACCAGGTCCCTGATCGCCTCGGACCTGTTGGGGTAGCCTTTCTCCTGGACCATGGCATCGAGTTTCTCCAGGAGGACGTCCTCCATCGAGACTCCGAACCTTGTTGTGCTCATATGAGACCTTTCTCAGTATTCGAGGTTGTATCGGACAGGAAGACGGTAAGAGAGAAGAGGCCCGCAGGTCAACCGGATTCCGGTGGGGGGAAAGACGGTTGAAGCCGGACGGGTCGCTGATGTAAGTTCCCCGTAGATGGAAACACCCGACAGAAAGACGGCCGATACTATCAGAAAAGTATATGACCTGCTCCTTGAGGAGTACGGCAGGCAGGGATGGTGGCCGCTGATCAGGACGAAGGGTGGGGAACCGGAGTATTTCGGCGGGCCCCGTAACCAGCGGGAGAGATTCGAAGTGGCTGCCGGGGCCGTGCTCGTCCAGAACACCTCGTGGGAAAATGCCGCAAAAGCGCTTTCGATCCTCTCTGAAGCGGAAATGATAGATCCTGCCAGGCTCGCGGACGCGTCCCATGAAGAGGTCGCCGCGCTTGTCCGAAGTTCCGGCTACTACAACCAGAAAGCCCGCCGCCTCGGCATCCTTGCCCGCTTCTTTCTAGAGGCTGGCGATGGTCCGCCCGAGCGGGAATCGCTCCTTGCCCTGGAGGGAGTCGGGCCGGAGACAGCCGATTCAATACTACTGTATGCGTTTTCACGCACTTTTTTTGTTGTGGATGCCTATACAAAACGGTTATTTTCAAGACTGGGTGTCATACGGGGTAACGAAAGTTACGACCGTGTAAGGGACCTCTTCGAGGGAAGCCTCGATAGGACTCCGCAAACATACAATGACTACCACGCACTTGTCGTTGTTCAGTGCAAGAGAAGTTGTCTGCGTGTGCCGGTCTGTAGCGAATGCCCCATTTCGACCCTATGTGCATCCGAAAGCTCGCGTGAGGGGGGGTAGACCCAATCCTCCGCTCGATATTACAAGCCGGCTTCAGCCTGACCTCGTCGTCGGCATGCCGGAACGGGCAAACGGCATCAAGAATTATTATTGACTTGAGAGCCGTTAGTTCGTAACTTGAAACTGCGTAAAGGATTAACATCATCGGGGGGATAGGAGCGTAAAGATGCATTCGTTTGAGACAACTATCGGAAGGCTGAGAAGCGAGGGATTCAAACTTACGCCGCAGCGTCTGTCGGTGATTCGTTACCTTATCGGCAACACATCACACCCGACAGCTGCCACGATCTACGGGGACCTGAAGAAGAAATACCCGAGTCTTTCATTCTCGACCGTCTACAACACCCTGAACATGCTCGAGAAGATAGGCGAGGTCCAGTCTCTCCATCTATTCGACGATTTTCTGAACTACGATCCCGGCACAGAATTCCATCATCACTTCGTATGCAAGGGCTGCAACAGTATTATTGACATTTTCCCGCGGGACGCGGAAAATGTTGCACTGCCGGATGGTGATATCCTGGGAAACAGGATCGAATCGGCACAGGTCGTTTTCAAGGGTACATGCAGAAGCTGTCAGTAGGGGACAGTTACAGCAGGCACAATCTTGTTGAGGCGGCGTGTTCGCCGCCTCGATTCTTTTTCCGGACCGGATCAAACAGACAAAGTAATATGGACTGCTGGGGAAGGCGGCTGAGGCATTGGGCATCGATGAACGTGAAGAGATACTGAAGGTGCTGTCGGGTGCTATCATCCGCGAGACCAACGCTTTCAACTTCTATTACAAGGGCAGCGAGAACGAGAAGATTCCGGCCGGAGCCAGGGGCCTTCTGTCGAGGCTCGCAGAAGAGGAGCGTGTCCACAGGCAGCTCCTTGTCCATGAATACAAAGCTATCGAGAAGGGCTGGGACGGCGAAGAGGGCGATGAAGGGGAACCCGAGCTGTCGTACCAGATACCGGAAACACCTTCCTTTACACCCCTCGAGTTGAGCAAGGCCCTTGAAGCGATCGCGCTGACGATGCCGAGCCGGCTTGTCGGCGGTGACAGCATATTCTCCCGGGTCATAAGGGATCACACAGGTAATGCCAGAGGGACCCTCCTTCTATTCTATGACGCTATGGGCCACAGCATGAAGACGACAGAGATCAACGCCCTGGCCGCGAAGGCGGTCGGCGAGTATGTCGATTCGGTCTCTCTCTCCAAGATGGACGCCGAGATGCTCAGCCCGAAAAAGATAGTGACTCTGCTCAACGAGAAGATTGCCGAGAAGTACGAGGGTGAGGGGATATTCCTCACCGTTCTCTGTGTTCTCTTCGATTGCCATAACGGGACAGTGACCTATACAAGCGCCGGGCATGAGCCCCCGTTTATGGTCGATTCTTCGGGAAAAGCATCATCGCTCCTGCAGACTCAGCTGATTGCGGGTATCGATCCCGCGTTTCATTACAGGGAGCATTTGATGCCGATCGGTCCCGGTGATATTTTCTGCGTTTTCTCCGATGGTATCGTCGAGGCGGAGGATTCGGAGGAGGCGATCTACGGCAGGGGCGGAATAGCGAAGATACTTGAAGATAACAGGAACGGAACGCCGGGTGATATAGTGGCCGGGGTCCTGGAGGGGCTGAAAGCACACCTCGGCGGGAAACCGCTCAAGGACGAGGTTTCGATAATAGTCGTCAAGATGAAGGGAGAGTGAGCATTGTCGCACCACACTCTTAAAGACGCCATCTCGAGGGCGATATACGCCGAGATAGGAGCGATGAATTTCTACTCGCGGATGGCCGGGAAGATCGAGAACGAAGAGGGCAGCAGCAGGTTCGACCAGCTGTCCGTTGATGAGAAGGGGCACAGGGATACCCTTAAAGGCTGGTATTCGCGGCTTTTCGAGACCGAGTTCGTCGAGGACGAGCAGGTCATAAAGAGCTCGGAGATCAGCGACATCGAGATCAGCGGACAGGCCGGTGCAATCGAGGCGCTTGATATCGCGATCGAGGCTGAGTCGAAGGCCAATGATTTCTACCTCGCCGAGGCGGAAAAGGCCGAGGAGCCTGAGCTGAAAAAGATGTTCGAAGGTCTTGCAGAACAGGAAAAAGGACATTACGATCTGTTGACAGCGGAAAAGAACGCACTCACCGGCGGATTTTACTGGTTCGATATGGACCAGTCCGGATTCGTCGAGGATTGAAAGGAGCGATCATGAAGAAGTTTGTATGCGACGTCTGTGGTTATATCTACGATCCCGAAGTCGGAGATCCTGACGCCGGGATCGAGCCGGGGATGGCCTTCAAGGACCTTCCCGACGACTGGGTATGCCCTGACTGCGGCGCCGGCAAGGATGACTTCTCACCTGCCGACTGACCCTGAACGATTTCGGGCAGACAGGCGGCATTAGTTATTGAAAGCGGCCGGGTGTCCGATTAAGATACATCCCTGCCCGGTCCATCATGGATCGAGGCATGGAAAGCAAACGATTGTCTACGGGAGGACCATGAATGGGTATTTCCTTTAACGCCGATGAAGTCTTCGAGATGGGGATGGATATCGAGCAGAACGGCGAGGCCTATTACCGCAAGGCAGCCGAACTGACCGAGGATCCCGAGATAAAGAAGATATTCGAGGATCTGATGGTCGCCGAGCAGGCGCACTACGAGACATTCAAGAAACTCCGGGAGAACCTTCCCGCGAAGGATACCACTCCGATCGTCTCGGACCCTGAAGACCAGAGCTACCTCTACCTCGATGCGCTCGTAAAATCGAGATTGTTCAACTCTGTCCGTGAGGCGGAGAATGTCTGTACGGATAGATGTGATCCTGTATCCGTTCTCCAGGGTGCTCTCACATTCGAGAAGGATACGATACTTTTCTTCACAGAGATGAAGGGAAGGACGCGTGAGGATCTCGGCAAAACAGAGATCGACCGCCTGATCGCCGAGGAGAGAGAGCACATCGTCTGGATATCAGGCATGATCAAGAAGATCAGGGCGCGTGAAGCCTGAGCCTGATTCCGGACTGTTGACCGACCTTTCAGGGCGCGCCACTGCGGCGCGCCCTTTTTTTGTATCCCCGCGAAATGTGAACGTTTCTTGCCCATATTCCCCGGCGGTGACTTCAACGCTGAAAAGCGCAAGAAATCCGGCCCGTGGTGCAGGTTATTTTCCACGCAGGGGAGAGAATGGGCACGTCGAGACAGAACAGAGGCGAAATAGAACGAAACCGGTTCTCAGCGGTGGACCCGGCGAGTCGTCCGTTTGAGCGGAAGGTAAGGGCCTTCGAGGCTGCCGCCCGCCTGGCGGCAGCGCTCGAGACATCACGAGACCCTCGTGAAACGGCAGGCATTCTACTCCAGGTCATCACCGACAACCTCGGAACAGTACATCACGCTGTTTATCTGGATGAGACGGGAAACGGCGATCTCATGCTGCTGCATGGCGGAAGGGTGAAAGAAGGGACACTTCCGGTACGCCTGCATTCAGGCTCTGCCTTCGTAGAGTGGCTCAGCAGGACCTCATACCCGGTGAAGATCGAAGGTTTCTTCGACTCGCCCGCTCAGCTGACCGAAAGCGAGCTCAAGATCCAGGACGGCTTCGTCAGTGCAGGGACGGATTCAGCCTGCGCCCTGCTGTTCGGTGGTGAGACTATCGGTATTTATGTATTCGCTTCAAGCGATGGAGAGGGCAGCAGCGACGAGGGAATGTATCCGGCGATAGGGCTTTTGGCCTGTATTACGGCCGCGACTGTCGCCAGCCAGTTGATATGCTCTGAATCGGGCAAGGATGCGGCTGCCATCGAGAGAAGACGCGAGATGGAGTTCCGAGCGGTGCGCAACGCAGTTCTCGAGAAGACGGCCTCCGATATGGAGACATCTCTCGGGGTCCTGAAGAGCGGCCTCTGGTCGATAGATCCCGAAGTGGGCGAAGGCTCCGTTCTGATAGATATGGCGAGGGACGCATCGGTGAGCCTCGGTGCGAGGGTAAGGGAACTTGTATCTCTCAGCGGTATCGAACCCACTGGCCAGGATATCGAGATCGAAGAGGTCGATCCGGCTGACATCATCGAGGATGTCACAAGGGAGATGATCGCCGATTTCGAACGCAAGGAGCTGAAACTCGTTGTCGATGACCGCTCGGGAGGCAGGAAGCTGCGCATCGATCCCGGAAAACTCGCATACGTTGTACGAAGCGTCGTTGAGAACCTCCTCCATTCTTCCGAAAGAGGAGGGACCGTCGAGATCGCGACATCGTTTGTGGTCGAGGGGTCCGACGGATGGGACGGCCCGTGGCTCGTAATCAGTATGAGAGGGAGTTCCAGTGCGGGTAAAGACGACGCGATAGAAGCGATGCTGGACAGCCTGGCAGGCGCCCAGGGCGAAGCGGCCGGCCCACCTGCTGACTCGGGACTGACTCTCTCGGAATATATACTTCAGTCACACGGTGGAAGATTCGAGACCGATGATGACGACCCGAGCTGCTTCAAGGCCTGGCTTCCGCTTGGGTACTAAAAAAGGCGGCTCCGAGAGGAACCGCCCTTGAAATCTTTATTTTTTTTCTCTAGAAAATCTTATTCTTCTTCATCCGTCATGAGAGTCATAGCCTTGATTATGACCGGCTTCGACGGTACGTCGGCGTATGAGCCTTTCGTCGTAGTCTGGACCAGCTCGATCTTGTCGATGATATCGGCACCCTCGATGACCTTGCCGAAGACACAGTAACCGTAACCGGACTGTGTCTTGTCCCTGTGGTCGAGAGCTGTGTTGTTACTCGTGTTGATGAAGAACTGGCATGTTGCACTGTTGACGACGTTCGTCCTCGCCATGGCGAGCGTGTACTTCTTGTTCTTCAGACCGTTCTCAGCCTCGTTCTTGATCGGAGCAGCGGTCTCTTTCTGGCTCATGTCTTTCGTGAACCCGCCGCCCTGGATCATGAATCCCTTGATGATCCTGTGGAAAATCGTTCCGCTGTAGAAGCCCTTATCCACGTAGTTAAGGAAGTTCGCAACGGTTACGGGAGCCTTGTCGGGATAGAGTTCGATTGTGAATCCGCCCACGTTGGTCTTTATGTAGACGTGGGGGTTATTGCTCTCCTCGGCCTTCTCTTCGGAGGAAGCCGGGATCGAGGCAGCGAGTATCAATGCCACCGTTAAAAGAGCAGGTATAAGTTTCATCATCTCGGTGTCACCTCCGCAGTTCGAGAGATTCTCATTTGAATTATGGGGAATATACCCTATCGAAGGCGCCGTGTACAGCCAAAGAAAGCGGAATATCGTGTATCAGGAAGGTGTTATTTTTTCAAAATGGCCTGTAAAATAAAGAATTATGAGGATTTCAGGACTTTTTTCTTTCAGCCTTCGTGATATTTCTGTTAACATCGTTTCGAAGCGGCTGAATCGGCCTTTAAACAATATTCGAGGGGCCCTATCATGAGTCGAAAACTCACTTACGAGCATGTCGACGTCTTCACGGACAAGCCGTATTCCGGGAACCAGCTCGCCGTATTCCACACACCGGGCAAACTGACAAAGCCGCAGATGCAGAGTATTGCCCGTGAGATGAATTTCTCGGAGACGACATTCATTTTTCCGACGAAGGCATCGGGAGTCAACGCGAAGGTACGAATTTTCACGCCCTACGAGGAAGTCCCGTTCGCTGGACACCCGACGCTCGGGACAGCCTATGTCCTGCACAAGCGGGCCAAGGGGAAGAAATCGCCCAATATGATACTCGAGCTCGATGCCGGACTCATCGAAGTCGATGTTTCCGGGTCGCAGAAGAACGGGTATACCTTTACGATGAACCAGCCCCTGCCCGAGTTCGGCACAGCTCTGCAGAACAGGGGGCAGGCCGCGAGGGCGGTAGGCATCGGACCGTTCGAGGTTGTAGGAGGAGGGGTCGTTTCCAACGGACTCGATTTCCTCATCGTCGAGGCGAGGGATTCCGAGATCGTCAGCCGGGCGAAGCTGAATATGGAAGAGGCTGCCAACGTCACGACGAGACACAAAGTAATCGGCATCTATCTCTTTGCCAGGGTCGAGAGCAGGAAGATCAACGTACACGCCAGATTCTTCGCCCCCTCTGTGGGAGTCTTCGAGGATCCGGCGACCGGTTCTGCTGCCGGCGCTCTCGGCGGTTACCTGGCGAGGATCCTCAAGTTTCCCTCCGAGCTAAAGCTCAATATCGAGCAGGGAGTAGAGATGGGAAGGCGCTCGCTGCTCCATACTCTAGTGAAGTGCGACCGCGGACTCGTCCAGAATGTGAAGGTTTCGGGGAAGGTCGTATGCGTCGGCGAGGGCACAATATCGATATGATCCCGAATTAGTTTTGAAATGAACGGCGCTTGTGATATAATACGCCGGTTAGTGCATTTTATACCGCATTGTTGAATAAAAAATATTACCGGAAAAGGTTTCTGAGGAGGTGGCCCGCGTGACCCTTTCGACGGATCTCTTTTCCGGTTTTTTTATTGAGGAACCCCGGGCCGGAGCTATCCGGACCCGGGGTTCCTTTATTGACGGTGATTTTTCCGTGCCCTCTACTTCAGGTGGTCATCGAACCACTCGGTCAGTGTCCCCCACCAGAACTCCGCGTTCTGCGGCTTTGTTACGAAGTGAGTCTCGTCGGGGAAGAAGAGAAGCTTCGACTCGACTCCCTGTCTCTGCAGCGCAGTGAAGAACTCGAGTCCCTGGTTGTACGGCACCCTGTAGTCATGCTCGCCATGAACGACGAGGCATGGTGTTTTGAAGTCGGCCGCGTACCTGTGCGGCGAAAACTTTTCGTACATCTCGAGGTTCGTCCAGGGTGTTCCGCCAAATTCCCATTCGGGGAACCACAGTTCCTCGGTCGCACCGTACATGCTCTCGAGATTGTATACTCCGGCGTGAGATACGAGGCATTCGAACCTGTCGGTATGCCCCTCGATCCAGTCGATCATGTATCCGCCGTATGATGCTCCCGCGGCGCCGATCCTGTCCTTGTCTATGTAGTCGAAATTCGCCTCGAGGTAGTCCATGCCCTTCATGATGTCCTCGTAAGGCGCTCCGCCCCAGTCGCCGCTGATCGCGTCGGTAAAGGCCTGTCCGTAGCCCGTGCTGCCGGTAAAGTTGATCGTCGCAACGACATATCCAGGCGATGCGAACATCTCGACGTTCCAGCGGTAATGGAAGTTGTCCCCGAAGGCTCCCTGCGGGCCACCGTGGATCAGCAGGATGACGGGATACTTCTTCCCTTCCTCGAAGAAGGGAGGCTTGACGATCATTCCATGGATCTGTCGTCCCGCGGCGCCCTCGAACCAGAACTCCTCGAGCGGATTCATCTCGAGTTCCGCGACCAGCGCCGAGTTGATGCCGGTCAGCTTTGTAACACTCTTTCCCGACGTGGAAGATCTGTACAGTTCGGTCGGTTCGTTGACGTGCTGGCGCGGGAAGACGAGATTCTTGCCGTTGGAGACTACGCGAACGTTGTTGTCGTACGCTCCGGTCACGACGAACTTCGAGTCGCCTCCCTTTACCGACACCTTGCAGATCGAGTAGCGTCCCTTGTCCTGGACGCAGAAGTAGATATCCTTGCTGTTCGGCGCCCAGTCGAAATTTCCGACGCTGTGGTCGAGCTCGGCTGTCAGTGTCGACATCTTCCCCGACCTTCGGTCGTAGAGGGTCAGCGTCTGCCTGTCCGCCTCGAACCCCGCCCTTGCCATCGAGCGCCATGCGATGTATCTGCCGTCGGGCGAGTAGCGCGGATTGTTGTCGTTAGCCGGGTTAGCCACGGTCAGGTTCCTTGCCTCGCCGCCTTCGACCGGGACGATCCAGATATCGTTGTTCGTAGAGATCGAGACCATCGGATCGGGGTTGAGGGTATAGCAGATCTCCTTCCCGTCGGGGGAGAAGTCGTAATCCCTTGCGCCTCCAAGCGAGATCGGCGGGACATCGGTGCGGCCCTTGTTGATCTCGATGAGGCCTTTCCCGTCGGCGCCGGTAATAAAGAGATGGTCCCAGCGGCCCTCTCTCCAGAAGTTCCAGTGACGGAACATCAGGTGGTCCACCAGGCGGGCCTTGACCTTTCCTTCTTCGTATTCCTTGAGCATCTTCTCGTTGCAGTCCATGTCCTCGCATTCAGGATAGACGCTTGATGTAAAGGCGAAGCTCTTTCCGTCGGGTGACCACAGCGGCGATGAGACGCCGGTAGGGATGTCGGTGATCTTCTTCGCTTCGCCGCCGTCGACAGGGATCACCCATATCTGGGGTGAACCGCCGCGCGTCGAGACGAAGGCGAGTTTCCTGCCGTCAGGCGACCAGCAGGGAGCGTAGTCGGCCCCGTCGCTGCGCACGAAACGATACGGGTCCCCGCCCTTGACAGGCACGAGATAGATATCGGTGTTGGAGGAGTTGGCTTCCTTGTCGAACCATGTGACTGTGAAGGCAATGTTCTTGCCGTCCGGTGATACCTCAATACTGCCGATGCGACCCATGGAGATCAGGTCGTCGAATGTGATCGCCCGTTTCTCCGCGTTTACGGAGAACGCTCCGGCGAGCAGTACAACGGCTATTATAAGGATCGATGCTGCGCGCTTCATTCCGGCTCCTTCCGGTTGGATACAGATTGTCGAATTCCCCGGCGATTCTAGAAGAAAGGGGCCCTCCGGGGCAACACTTTTGGTTTTCCCTTGAAACGATCCGCTAATGCTAATAGTCTGACCGCATCTTTGAAAGATATATCGATACTGAACGACTGAAATCTCCCGGAGGAGACAATGAGTGAGATGATTGCGGTAAAAGAGATCAGCAAGAGCTTCGGCGATGTCCGGGCGGTAAAAGGAATAAGCTTCTCAGTTGAACAAGGGGAGATCTTCGGTTTCCTGGGCCCGAATGGAGCGGGAAAGACGACCACGATCTCGATGCTGTCCGGGCTGCTCAGGCCCGATTCAGGATCGATCACGATAGACGGTATGGATATGAACTCGAGCGGAAGAGAGATCAGGCGGATCATGGGGGTCATTCCGCAGGAGATAGCTCTCTACGAGGAACTCTCCGGGAGGGACAATCTTATCTTCTGGGGCGGCCTCTACGGCCTGACTGGCAGTGACCTGCGGGACCGGGTGGACCGCGCCCTGGAACTGGTCGACCTGTCTGACCGGGCGAAGGATGCTGTCAGAACATACTCAGGAGGTATGAAGAGGAGGATAAATCTCTGTGCGGGACTCGTTCACGATCCAAAAGTGATCCTGCTCGACGAGCCGACACTGGGGATCGATCCGCAGGCCAGGATAAGGATACTCGATGTCGTCAAGGGCCTTGCCAGCGAGGGCAAGACGGTCATCTACACGACTCACTATCTCGAGGAAGCGGAGCAGCTCTGCGACCGCATAGCGATAATCGATGAGGGAACGGTGCATGCCTCGGGGACCCTTGCCGAACTGGTCGAGCTGGTCGGAGGTAAGATCCTCGTCTCGATCACCGGTGATTTCGGCGCCGGTGAAGCGAAACAGGTTATCGGTGACGCAGAGGTCGACCATATATCGGACGGGGAACTGCGCGTGAAACTGCTCGACCGTGATGAGACAGGCAAGCTTCTCGGCGGGCTTTTCTCCGCCGGCATGCATGTCGACGGTGTCGCTATAAGGGAACCGAGCCTCGAAAGTGTCTTCCTTCAGGTCACCGGAAGGGAGCTGAGGGACTAGGATGAAAGCTCTACTCGGCATCCTCGTGAACGATATCAGGCGGCGGTTGAAGAATCCTGTCTCGATCATCCTGATGCTGCTGATACCCGTTTCCATGACACTGATCATCGGCCTTGTCTTCGGGCCGGAAGGCGATGTCGACATGCCGAAGATCAAGGTCCTTCTCGTTGATAATGACGGAGGTTTCTTCGGCGGATTTCTCAGGCAGGGCATGCAGCAGGGGGAGCTCGGCGATATGCTCGACATCACAGAGGTCTCAGCCGCGGAGGGGGAGGAGATGATGAGCGGGGGGAAGGCGTCTGCGCTTATCGAGATCCCGGAGGGATTCACCACCAGTGTCCTTGACGGCAAGGCCGCGCAGCTGAGACTGGTGAAGAATCCTTCGGAGGCTTTTCTCCCGATCGTTGTGGAAGAGATCACGAAGACGATGGCTGTCCTGCTTGATGGTGGTACGAGGATATTCAACGGGCCGATGGCCAGGGTACGCTCGATCGCCGACCAGGACGGCTGGCCCGCCGCGTCTGATATGGAAGAAGTGATGGATGGAGCGAAAAACGGCGTGGTACTCGCCTACCCATATATCGCCGATTCCCTGATCACCTTCACGGACGAGGTCGCCGCTCTGCCCGATTCTGTTTCGAAGGTCGATGATCCTGTCGTCAGTGATTTTAATATATTCGCCTATGTCATGCCCGGAGCCATGATGATAGGCCTGCTGTTCATCGTCGAGCTCGTTCTGCGGGATCTGCTTCGCGAAAGAAAAGCGGGGACATTGAAGAGGATTCTGGCCGCCCCCGTGACCACTGGACAGGCGGTAGCCGGAAAGGTCGGAGCTGCCTTCGTGATAACGATGATATCGTGCCTGTTGCTTCTCGCGGTAAGCGGGCTGGGCTTCGGGGTCGATCTCGGTGATCCGCTCGCATTGTTCCTTCAGACAGTCACCACCATAATGATGTGCACGGGGATCATGACATTCCTTTACGGAGCGATCAAGAACGAGAGGGCCGCCGATGCTGTGATGTCGTTAGTTATCATCGGAATGTCCCTTTTCGGAGGGAGCATGGTGCCGATCGAGCAGATGCCCCCGTCCCTGCAGGCGGCAGGCAGGTTCTCGCCCGTCTTCTGGGCTGCTGACGGGATGAAGCAGATCTTCCTTTTCGACGCTGGCGTTTACGATATCAGGACAAACCTGTTGATACTTTCGCTTATCGGGATTTTAACGATCATTCCAGGTAGTCTTCTGATACGCGCCAGGATCTCGAAGGGAGGTGTGTGACAATGAGGAACGGAAGGATGAATCTGATATGGAAGATCGCCTCGTGTGATTTCAGGCTGACGATGATGGAGAAGAGCTCCGTACTCTGGATATTCCTCATGCCGCTCGCCTTCATGACCTTCTTCGGCCTTTCCTTCGGCGGAGGTTCCGGGGGGACACCGACGGCGACGCTGACAATCGAGAACAACGACGGCGGATATCTCACTGATGACCTGATCTCCCTTCTCGCGGGGGAAAACTACTCCATCCAGATGAGCGATACCCTGCCGGAGGACAGGAACACTTTCCGGACACTTATCATACCGGAAGGGTTCACCGATGATGTGCTCGGCCGGGAAAAGGTCGAGCTTGCCCTGGTGCGCGACAGGGGCTCGAACATGAATGCCGGTGAGGCTGCTTCGGCGGCGGTTATCAGGAGCATCGCGAGGCTCGTAAGCGGGCTCGTCGAGATAGAGAACGGACTGATAAACGAGGGCTCTGGCTCGATCGCGGTTAGCGGCGATTCGCTTTACGGCTCGCTTCTGCTTGTCACCAGGGAGCAGCCGGGGATGGCGGTGGTCCTCGAGGAAAGAATAGACACTTTGATGGTCCGGCCGGCGAATATCACTGTGAAGTCGGAACTCGCTGGAAAGAGGCAGGAGATTCCGAGCGGTTTCCAGTCGTCGGTCCCGGGCAGCCTCGTCATGTTCGTTCTGATGACGATGCTGTTCAGTGGTTCGGCAATAACCGCTGAGAGGAAGGACGGGGTGCTGAGGCGCATCGGAATGTCGCCGGCTAGTAAAGGCGATGTCGTATCAGGCAAACTGCTCGGACGCATCTTTATTGCTGCGGCCCAGATCGTATTCCTTCTGGCCGTCGGGAAATTTCTCTTCGGCATCTCACTTGGAGGCAGCCCGGGAGGGCTCTTCCTTCTGATGCTTTCGTTCGCTTTCGCGATGGGATCGTTGTCGATACTGTTCGGCGCGCTCATCTCGGATCCCGACCAGGTCACGACACTCGGTGTCATAACGGCGATGGCGATGTCGGCGCTTGGCGGATGCTGGTGGCCGCTCGAGGTGGTATCGGCTCCGATGAGGGTCGTCGCATACTGCCTGCCGACCGGCTGGACGATAAACGGGATACACAGGTTGATCTCTTTCGGGATGGGTGGTTCGGCAGTATTACCGCATGTCGCGGTACTCACACTCTTCGGCCTGGTCTTCCTCGTTCTGGGGGCGAAGCGGCTCAAGTGGGATGTGTGACGGTAAGGTCCGTCAGTGGATAGCGTAGTGGATGACCGTTCCGTTTGAGCCGACAGCGTAGACGTCATTTTTCGACAGGCTCGTCACGGCCCTCAGGTGAGCTGATACACCCGAGAAGAGCTTTTCCCATTCCATGCCGTCGTAGTGGAGGATCTCGCCGAACTCTCCTGTTGCGAAGACGTCGTTCGGCCCGCTTCCCCAGACAGAGTAAAGTTTCCTGTAGGTTCCGCTCACCATGGGTGACCATTCGTACCCGTCGTAATGAATGATCGCCCCGAAAGATCCGACCGCGAAGACGTCGTTCGGCCCGCTTCCCCAGACCCCGAAGAGAGAGTGGGAGGTGACGGTTCCCATCGTATCCCATTCGGCTCCATCGTAGTTGAACACAGAACCCATGCCGCCGACAGCGAACATATCGCCCGCTCCCGAGCCCCATACATCCTGGAGCCATTCGTCGGTCGGACGGGGGAGTTCGTCCCAGGTGGAGCCGTCAAAATGAGCGACGAGGCCGAACGGTCCGACGCAGTATATATCGTTGCGGGATGATCCCCAGAGGGCGTTTATCTCCCAGCCCAGAGGGAGCTGTGTAGAGGCCCAGCCGCTGCCTTCAAATTCTATAAGGATGCCGATCTGCCCTGCAGAGAGGATGTCACCCTCCGGCAGGCCGCGGACCGTGTAAAGTTCCTGCGTTCCGCCGTATGACATCGCGTTCCACTTTCCGGCTGCCTTGCGGAGAATCGCTCCTCCGCTCCCGACAGCGAAGATACCGTCGGTCTCGTTGCTCCAGGCGCCGAAGAGATGCTCCGAGAAGGGATTGCCGTTCGGAAGCCACTGTGCGCCGTCGAACTCGAGGATGTCGCCATGCACCCCGACCGCGATACCGGCTCCGCTCCTTACGTCTACCGCGTGGAGTTTGCTGATGTCGGCCTGGACCTGCAGGTACGGTTCCCATGAAGAACCGTCGTAGAGGAGGACCGTTCCATGATCGCCGACCGCGAATATCCGGTCAGCCGAGATGCCGTCGATCGCGAGCAGGTGCTCGGTCGTATGGCTGTCTTCTGCCAGCCACGCCATTCCGTTGAACCTCATCATGTCGCCGTATAGGCCGACAGCGAAGATGTCGCCGTCAGGAGTTCCCCAGATTCCCCTGAAATAGCGCCCGCCGCCGCCGGGCATCTCCACCCAGCCGCCGCCGTCGTATCTCATGATCAGGCCCGAGTCGCCGACGATGAAGATATCCTGCGGCGATGTTCCCCAGATCCCGTAGATATCGTCTTCAAAAACGGTCGGCTGGGTAGACCATGACATGCCGTCGTAGCGGAGCACCGTGCCGCCCTCGCCGGCGGCGAATATCACGCCGCCCGGCAGGCCGAAGATACAGTGAAGATCATCGGTTGTTACCGAGTCGGCCGTATCCCACGATGTCCCATCGTATCTGATTATGATCCCGCTGTTGCCGACCGCCCAGATCTCGTTTTCCGAGACGCCGTATATCGCGTTCAGGGAGGCAGTGACGGGGCTCTCCATCGAGACCCATCCGGAGGTCTCATCTTTCAGGATCATGCCGCCGTCGCCGACCGCTATCGCACCGCCGGTGCCGGGATCGTAGATCCCTCTTAATGTCCGTACTGTCGCTTCGACCCTCCACCAGGCCTCAGGGCCCAGTTCGATCTCAGGCGCCGCCGGGCCGTCTCCGCCGCATGACGACAGCAGAAGTGCGATTATTACGGGGATGACTATACTTGAAGATTTCTTGATGTTGTTTATCGGGCGTTTCATAGCCGGTCTCTCCTCGGGCGGCGGGCCATGGTGGGGCCAGTCGGGGCTTACCTCTGAAATTTAATGCTTTTTTTTGCCGATAAACAGCAGATTCGGAGAGAAAGCGGGGGTGCCGCTCATCGGCTGTTTCTCTCGCTTGCGGTATAGAATGTCTCGCCGTCGTGGACCTCTGCCCTTGCCGAGCCGTCCTCGATCAGGGTTCCGAGGAGCTTGATGACCCCCTGGATCGGGACGCCCAGGGAGCGGTGTATGTCAGCGGCTGTGCACGGCCGTCTCTCGATCATAGAGAGGATACGGTCGGTGGAGGCGAACTCCTCGTGACTTGCCCGTGTTCCGGTCGATGCCACTATCTCGCATCCCGGTCCGAACGATCTGCAGATCGCTTCGAGGCGTTCGCGCGAAAGGGGTGATATCCCGCCTTCCGTTCCAGGACGGACGGCGGTGTTCAGCTGTATCGATCCGACCCTGTGTTTGCTGATGAACGAGGCGAGCGCCTCGAGGTCCTCGTCTCCTGTGTTGTATCCATCGATCAGGAGGATCTCGAACTGGACCTTTCCCTCGTACCCGTCGAGAAAGGTGCCCAGCCCGCCGACCATCCTCTCGAGAGTGATATCGGGATGGGGCCTGTTAATACTCGAGAAAGATCCTGCGAGGGCGGAATCGAGTGACGGAAGAACTATATCTGCCCGGCCTATCTCGTCGCGGACCTCGGGCATGAAGAAGAGGGAGGAGTTGGTTATTACTGCGACCGGTATACCTGTGGTCTTTTTTATTTCGTCTATCAGCTCTCCGAGCCTGCTGTAGAGAGCCGGTTCGCCGGCGCCGGACAGCGTGATCACGTCGGGCGGATCGGTTATCCCGGCCAGTGAGTCCCGAAGCTCGTCGAGTATCTCCTCGAGAGGGAAGAACTCACTGCGCTGACAGGTCAGTTCAGTCGTTGCTCCGCACTCGCAGTAGATACAGTTAAAAGTGCACGTCTTGTACGGTACGACATCTACGCCGAGCGATCTTCCAAGCCTTCTGGACGGAACGGGGCCGAATATTCTGCTCATCTGTTTTCTCCCTTCATACCGGAATCTAGTATAAGAACAGAATTTCTGCCACCCCAAATGCTTGCGTACAGGGGCCGCATTGTTCATTATGTCTGCGTACGTTGATAATCATTACGACCACGATCATTCTGGAGGTTCGCGATGGGCGGACGGATAGCGAAGATGTACCGGCAGAAGCTCCGTGAGATTGACGACATCGTCAAGCTGATAAGTGCCGGGAGCAGGATATTCATCGGTTCGGGAGCGGCCGAGCCGCAGCTCCTGATAAAGATGCTTATCGAGAAAGGCAGCCACATCGCCGATCACGAGACGATCAATGTCATCGAGTTCGGCACCACGCCGTACACCGAGGCGGTGATGAGCCGCCCCTTCAAGCAGAACGCCTTCTTCATAGGTCCGAACGTCAGGGATGCCGTCAACGAGGGCCGCGCCGAGTACACACCGATATTTCTCTCCGAGCTGCCCGACCATATAAGAAGCGGCCAGCTGAAGATCGACGTCGCCTTTATCCAGGTGGCGCCGCCTGACAGATACGGCTACTGCTCGCTCGGGGTCTCGGTCGACGTCGTCATGGCGGGAACCGAGGCGGCAAAGCTCGTTATCGCCGAGGTCAACAAGCAGATGCCCCGCACGCTCGGCGACTGCTTCGTTCATATCAAGGATATAGACTATGTCGTCGAGAGCGATCTGCCCCTTATCACATGGTCCCCGCCCGAGCCTGACGATGTGGCGATGAAGATCGGGCAGAACGTCTCGAAGCTTATCGGCGACGGAGCGACGATACAGGCGGGGATCGGTATGATCCCGAACGCGATCCTTTCCTTCCTCGGAGACAAGAACGACCTCGGCATTCACAGCGAGATGTTCTCCGACGGGATCATCGATCTGGTAGAAGCGGGCGTCATCACTAACAGGAAGAAGACGCTGCATAACGGCAAGATCATCGCCACATTCTGCATGGGTACGCAGAGGCTCTACGATTTCGTCCACGACAATCCGTTTATCGAGTTCCATCCGTGCGACTACACGAACGATCCTTTTATCATAGCGCAGAACGAGAAGATGATATCGATAAATGCCGCCATACAGGTCGATCTGACCGGACAGGTATGCGCCGACTCGATAGGCGAGTACTTCTACTCCGGTATCGGCGGCCAGGTCGATTTTGTCCGAGGCGCGGCGCGTTCGAAGGGAGGCAAGCCGGTCATCGTCATCCCGTCGACCGCAAAGGACGGGACAGTCTCGAGGATCGTGCCCTTCCTCGACCAGGGAGCGGGCGTGGTCACCTCGCGCGGCGATGTCCATTACGTTGCGACCGAGTACGGGATGGTGAACCTGCACGGGAAGAACCTCCGCGAGAGGGCCCTGGCGCTGATAGATATCGCGCATCCTGACTTCAGGAACGACCTTATCGACTACGCGAGGCAGAGGCACCTCGTCCACATGGACCAGATGCCGATGACCTCGGGCAAATATTATCCCGTAGAGGTAGAGGAAACGGCGGTGTTAGGCGACGTCGAGGTCTTCTTCAGGCCGGTAAAGCCTTCCGATGAGGATCTCGAGAGGGAGTTCTTCTACAGCCTCAGCGACGAGTCGGTATATTACCGATTTTTCAATATCGTAAAGGCGATGCCTCACGAGAAGCTTCAGCCGCTGGTCAATATCGACTATCGCAGCGAGATGGCGATCGCCGGATTCATCGGGGAAGCGGGCGATGAGGAGATGGTCGCTATCGGGCGGTACAAGACCGACCCGGCCGATAACCTCGCCGAGATCGCATTCCTCGTCCGTGATGACTGGCAGCAGAGAGGTATCGGGACGTACCTGTTCAACAAGCTGACCGACCACGCGCTGAAGCGCGGACTGAGCGGGTTCAAGGCTGAGGTCCTGGCGCAGAACAAGAAGATGATGTACGTCTTCCACAAGAGCAAGTTCCCCGTGAAGACGAAGCTCGAAGACGGCGCCTACTATCTTGAGATACTGTTCACCGGCGGGGAGAAGGTATGAGCGACGCAGTATTCGTCTATTCGCCGGCGCTCGCCGGTTTTGAGCTCTCCCCCGACCATCCGTTCAAACCCGAGCGGGCGAGGCTGACATTCGAGATGTGCGGAGAACGCGGTTTGCTCACCGGAAACGGTGTTCGAGTCGACGAGTTCGCCGGGCCGGAAGAGGGGCTGCTCGAGAGCTGGCACACTGAGGAATACATCTCACTGCTTGCTAGGGCGGAGAGCGGGCTCGAGGTCGACGTCGAGATGCTCCATCACGGCCTCGGTACCGCCGAGAATCCGATATTCAAGGGCGTACACACATACTCGAAACTCTCCGCTACAGCGAGCGTGAGGGCGGCAAGGGCCGCGGCCGACGGTGGTTCGGCGTTCAATCCGTGCGGCGGGTTCCATCACGCGCACCGCGACAGGGCATCGGGATTCTGCTATATAAACGATGCTGTCATCGCGATCCTCGAGCTGAGAAAGATGGGGCTCCGGGTCGCCTACGTCGATATCGACGCTCATCATGGCGATGGTGTTCAGGACGCTTTCTACGATGACCCGGAGGTACTTGCGATCTCCGTCCATGAATCGGGAAGAACCCTCTTCCCGTGGGGCGGATTCGAGAAAGAGTCGGGAGCGGGCGGCGCGAAAGGATACAACATCAACGTTCCTCTCGAACCGGAGACGGACGACAACGCATTCATGTTCCTCTTTTCGGAGATAGTGATGGATGCGCTCGGCCTCTTCCAGCCGGAGGTCATAGTGGGGACGTTCGGGACGGACACCTTCGCGACAGATCCACTGACCCACCTTAAGATGACTAACAACGGGTATATAGACGCGATCGCGATGCTTCGATCCCGTTTCCCGAGGATCGCCGCTCTGGGCGGTGGTGGTTACAACATGGACAATGCCGTGCGCGGCTGGACCCTGCTCTTTGCCGAACTGGCGGGAAGAGAGATGGGCGGCGGGTACGGGGGCGCTCTCGGAGGCGTCCTTCTCGGCGACCCCTCGATCGTCGGTTCGGACCTCAGGGACATGCATGTATACACGACCGGAAAGGCTCAGGATGAGATCAGGGAGCGTTCCGGGGAACTGATAGAATGGTATCGAGGCGAGATTCGGCCGATTCTCACGTAAAAGTCGTATAAATCGACATTTCCGGGCCGAAAGTGTTTGAATGAGCGGTGCCCGTTTAATAACTTTACTCCTCTTGGTTGGAACAGGTGGAGAGGTATCAGAATGTACGAACGTTATCTTAATATTGTAGAGGCCGAGCTCGGATCGCTGATAGATGCGATCGGTGAAGCGAAGGGCCCGGAGGAAATATCAAAAAGAGTCTTCGAGGCCTCTGAGACGGTCCATTACGGCCGAATCAGCAGCGACGATGAACTCCGTACCCTGATGTATGACGTCATCCGCCTGGCCAAGCCCCCCGTTCTCTCCAGGGCGTGGGAGGAGGCGTGGGGAAATCTCTTCTCGCTCCTCATCGAGTACACGCTCGCCTCGGGCGACGGGCCCGGCACAGTGATAAGGCTCCTCTACGGCGAAGACAAGATGCCCGACGTCTCAGGAGAGATGATACTCTGCATCAATCCCGGCTCGACATCGACGAAGGTCGCCCTCTTCAGCGGATTGAACCTCCGCGCTTCAGATGAGGTCCATCTGCCTCCCGATTTCAAGGACGGTATTGACGCGAGGGCCGGTGCAATCGCCGAGTGGCTCGAGAAGCTCGGGCTCCAGCCGGGGCAGCTGACAGGGATAGCGTGCAGGGGTGGATTCGTAGAGCCGATCCCTACCGGGACATACGAGGTCGTCAGGGAGATGGTCGACGATCTCAGCGAGCCGAGGATCGAGCATGCCTCCAACATGGCGATTCCTATCGGGTTGTCGCTGAGGGAGAAGTTCTCGGGCGAGGGGGATATCCTCGTAACGATGACCGATCCTGTCGCGAGCGACGAGATGGCGACGACTGCGAGACTGACCGGCGTGCAGAAGCTGCTGAGGGACGGTTCCGGCGCTCACTATCTAAACCAGAACGCCGTGCACGACCTCACTTCGGCCGTTCTCGGCAAAAAGCGCGATGAACTTGTCACCATTGGGGCCCATCTCGGTGGAGGGGTGTCGATCGTGCGCCACAGCGAGGGGAAGGTCGCCGACCTTGTGAACGCCTTTGCAGGCGTGCCCAGCGCCAACCGCTCGGGAAGCATGACACTCGACATAATTTTCCAGGCTATCGAGGACAACAGGATCAGCCTGTCCGATCTGCGGAGCTACCTCTTCAAGACAGGCGGACTGATAGACCTCACAGGAACGAACGATTTCAGGGCGCTCCTCCACTTCCGCGATTCAGGCGCGGTGGGCAGGCAGCGAGAGAAGATAGAACATGTCATCGATTTCATGGCGACTTCGATAGCGGGAGCGGTCATGAAACTCGCCGCGGTAGAAGGCGCCATCGACCTCGTCATACTTACCGGCGGACTCTCGCGAAGCGGTGAGTTCACCGGGCGCATCAAGAGAAAGCTGTTCCCCTATTTCCCCGTTGTGATCATCCCCGGTTCGGTCGAGCATGAGGCGATGGTCGCGGGGCATTTCCGCGCGATACACGTTCCCGGGATGATGAAAAACTATGTCACCGAGAGGGACGCACTGAGAAAGGCGCGGCAGGACGAGAAGGAATTGCTCACTACGGAGATATTCGCTCATCCTCATCTGCGTCGCCGCGAGAACGCACCGGTGACGAGTCTCGATGAGCTGCTGTACGTCGCGCGGGCCATGGTAGCCAAGAAGACGGCACCGAAGATCGCAATCGTCGGTGCAGAAAACGAGGATGCCCTCATCGCCGCGAAACAGGCTAACGAGGAGGGCCGGTTCCCGATAGCGAAGTTCCTGCTCGTCGGCGATTACTACGAGGTTAACAAGCTCGCGTGGGAATACGACATCAAGGTCGACGGCGACAATTACACGATCATCGATTCTGACGACCCGGTCGCCAGGGCGGTCGAACTGCTCGACTCCGGAGAGGCCGATTTCCTGATGAAGGGCGGCGTGAAGACTGCCGAGATCATGGGCGGGACGCTGAGGTATCTCAAGAGCAGCGGCAGGATGAAAAAGGGCTCGATATACAGCCACGTCGGATTTTTCCAGATACCCACATACCCGAAACTGCTGGCGGTCACAGATGCGGCCCTGATCCCCAATCCGAGCAGCGAGCTGAGACACAAGATCCTCCAGAACGCCCTGACCGTCTGCGGCTACCTCAATATCGAGAAGCCGAGGGTAGCTGTTATCTCCGCCGTCGAGACGGTGACTCCGAGCGTAGAATCCTCCACCGAGGCGCACGAGTTCGCCTCCGCCTACGTCGACCGCGAGGACGTCATAGTCGAGGGCCCGCTGTCGCTCGACGTCGCGATGGATCCTCATTCGGCGAAGGAGAAGCATTACCAGGGACGGATCAGGGGGAACGCCGACATACTTCTCATGCCCGACATCGAGGCCGGGAACGTAGTCTACAAATCGCTGACCGTATCTTCCGGTGCCTATCTTGCCGGTGTGATCATGGGAGCGGGGGTGCCGATCGTCCTTACGTCACGGGGGGATTCGGCCCGCTCGAAACTCGCCTCGATCGGGCTGGCCTGTATCGTAGCTATGAAGCAGGGTGGGGGCGACGAGTAGGGTTCCTGTCAGAAGACATATCTCAGGTCAAATATGTAATTGTAGATGCTAAGTGGCGTGATGCTGCTTCCTGTATACATGTCTAAAATAAGCTTGTCCCTGTATCTCAGTGAAAAACCTATCTTCGCAAGGTAGCCGCTTTCGAACGCGTTTCCGTCAGTCTCGATCTCGTCCGGGAGTGCAGGATCATCGATCCCGACCTGCTCGAGCAGATAAGTGTTCTTCTGCGAGGTCCGGTTCCATGTGAAGTTTATCGCAAAGCCGGAGTACAGACGGAAAAAGGATGCGGGGCGAAACTCGATGGCGACCGGCAGTGTGACCCTCGTCTGCGAAATCGTCGTCTCGAAGGCGACAGGAAACTCGGACTGCAGTGAGGACGCGGCCCCGTCTTCGTTTATCGTGGACGAGATATAAGATGTCCCATCTTCGTCGAATTTTTCCCGCTTGTATGAGACATGAGCCCCGGGAGTGATGTCGAGCCTGCGTTCGAGGGGATAGGTCTTGCCCATGCTGAAGACCGCCTCCGAGTGGGAACGTACGCCCTCGCAGATGAACCTCATCTGGTCCTCGATCTGCAGGTCGCTGTAGCCTCCCCACGAATAATTCATGTATTCATTACCCCAGTCGGAATCGAAGCTGCCCCGTTCATAACTTCCGGACATGACGATGACAAAGCCGCCATGGTATCTTTTCTTTGCCCTGGCTGAAAGGAGCCATGAGTCCCCCTGGAGGTCCTCTCGCCATCCGGAGATACGGTAATTGTAATCGTCCATTTCCCCCGTGTACCGGTCGTAATCGGTCTCTACCGACAGGTCGTAGTTATCGACGAGCGCGTTGCCCTGGGCGTAGCCGCCACGGAGCACGAGCTCTCCCGATTCCTTCCATGTCATGCCCGCTTCGAGGTACCCGGAGAAGTGTTTTTCCGCGCCGTCACTCATCATGTCATCGGACTGGCTGTAATCCGGCAGGTATTCACCCGTATCGCTATCGTACATGTATTCATCAGACGTGGAACGGCGTCGATTCTTGCGGTCAAAGTACCTGTATGCACCTCCGGCTCTCAGTCCGAGCAAGGTCTTTTCTCCGAGCTTTCTGGCTGAGGCGATATCGAAGCGTACGAAGTTGTTGTCGTTGACTGAGCACGTCTCGCTCATTCTCAGCCTCATGTCCCCATTCCAGTTCCGGGTGAACACATCGTTCCCCGACTGGCTGCAGTCGTCTTCATGTTCCAGTTTCCACTCGGTCTCGATGGACCATTTCCATCCCCACGCACTTGCTCCGAAGAGCTTCAGCTCATTCGTGTTGATGCTGTTCCGGAAATAGTAATCCCATTCCCTGAAGGATGAGACCATCGGAAACAACAGTGAGGATGTGCCAGGTTTCCTGAACCCGTAATTGAGAGTGAGCGATTCAACGTCCCATGCTCTCGCGGGGTTCAGCGTGAGGTCGGTCATCTCATCTGGAATGATCCAGGCGAAGTGGCTGCCAAGGGCCTGGATCCTCGCGGAAGGACTGCCATTGATGAAGGCGGAATCCGCATGCGCGTGAGCCTGCGGCAGGACCAGAGCAGTCATAAATAAAAGGATTGCGAGACCGGCCGGCATCCGGGCCGGGGAACGGCGCCCGGTGGATGTCATTTACCCCTCCCTGTTGTTATGGTTCTTGCTAGGGAATAGAAAGATACCCCATACAGTCCGCTCGTTCCAGCGGAAAAGGTCCCGATTGAAAGAGGGACGGCTTTCCTTGAGGGCATAAATCGTTGATATATGGCGATATATTTGATATAATCGGTGCCGGTTGAGGGTGGGATAGATGGGGGCTTGCAAAAAAACCAGATACAGCCATGCTCGTAATAAGGAGGTGGGACGGGCCGGTTGAGACAGCCATGTAGCTGCCGCTGATGCGGCTGAATCCAAAGGAAAAAACCAAGGACAGGGAGATCGAAGGATGAGAACGAGATTACTGCTGCTGTTTCTCGCCGTTTTACTGGCTGCGGCTGTCTCGTCGGATGCTTTCGCGCAGCAGCCGACGGCCGCCCCAAAGAAATATATGACGTTCCCTGCAGGCCCGACCGAGTTCGGGTATGTAGGGCCCCCGCACGACCTGAGCCATATACAGCCCTATCAGGACCCGGGCAATATGCTTCTGGCGCCCGCCGCCTCGTGGGACTGGCGGACGATGAGCGGTGTCACACCGGTCAAGAACCAGAACCCGTACGGAACATGCTGGGCCTTCGCCGCTATCGGTGACCTCGAATCGAAGGTCCTGCTGAGCGAAAGCGTAGTCTACGACTACTCCGAGCTGAACATCCAGTCATGCAACGTTACGTCGACCGACTGTAATGCCGGCGGTAACGCGTGGATGTCGACGAACTACCTTTCGATCCTCGGCACGGTCGATGAGTCATGCGACACCTATCCAGGTGGATGCCCTGCTCCGACATGCATCAATCCCGCATGCAGCTATCTCAAGCAGGTCACCGAGTGGAAGGTCATCGCGAACGATGTGGACGCGATCAAGGCCGCTCTCCAGACATACGGTCCGGTCTATACCTCGATGTACGCGTCGTTCCCGGGATTCAGTACTTACGACGGTACTGGCTGCATGAGCTACACCGGTGTCGAACCGACCAACCATGGCGTATTGATCGTCGGCTGGGACGATGAGCTCTGCGGCACGGGAGTTGGCGGCTGGATCGTGAAGAACTCCTGGGGAACAGCCTGGGGTGACAACGGTTACTTCTACATCGAATGGGGAAGCGCTTCGATAGGCTCCAACTCGAACGTGATAACCGATTTCAGGGACTACGACCCGAACATGACGGTCTACTACTATGATGACTGGGGATGGTGGTCCTCGATAGGATTCCAGGACGGCAATGACTTCGCCGTCGTTGAGATCACTCCGCAGGGAACCGGCGAGTTCGTTCATTCGCTTTCCTTCTGGGCCACGGCAAGCCCGACTACCTACACAGTCTCGCTTTACGACAATTTTAACGGCACAAACATGCCAACGACTCTTCTTGCCGGCCCCTTTACGGCGACCGTCGATGACGCGGGGTATTACACGATAGATCTGCCGGTACCCGTCGCGGTCTCGCTCGGGGATCCTGTGTATATCTACGCCGATCTGAACACAGGTTCGTACGACTATCCGATCCCTTACGATGACAGCGGTCCGATTGAAACGGACAAGAGCTTCATCAGCAGTGACGGCGCGTCATTCGCGGCCCTCGATGCCGGCAACTACAATTATGGTGATATCGGTCTGCGCGCCACGATCGGCCCCGAGATCATCGCCGGCGAGTGCTCGAAAGAGGGAGATCCGGGATTCTACTTCGACTTCCCGGGCGGCACGATCAGTGTGATCAGGGGCGAGAGCTGGTGCGAGAACCTCTACGCGGCCAACATGTACTGGGCCTCGGCGACATGCGGAGACTTCGGCAACGATATGACGGCGGCTCTAGATACCTTCTGCGTGACAGTGGACGACGATCTCGGATGGCCCGTGACGAATTCGGTGCCGGGATGCCAGATCCTCGATGACAATGCGGGTGTCTGGTACTACGAGACGGATGTCTGTATCACGGTCCCGTGCGAGGCGATCGTCGGAGAGGTCAACGTACTGACCGCGGTGATGTCATACTGCGACGTCAACGGGGTATGCGCTCCCGACTGCGGTGACTGCGAGGATCCGAACGTACGTTCCGGCCCGATCGACTGCTGGAGCACGATCACTCAGACCTTCGAAGTGGCTGCTTCTCCGCCGGCGCTTTACATACTGCAGGATACCCTGTATTTCGTCGAGCAGGGCCAGACGGCGGCATACATCCCGTTCTCCGTCTGTAACGGGGACGCATGCGCGCCTCCGACCGACTACGACTTCCTGATCACGAGTCTTGGAAATGTCGGCGCCCCGCTCAACCAGACTGGTTCTGCCGAGGGCGTAGCCGGCGGAACCTGCTCTGATGTGTACGGTATCGTAGATGCCGGCACGGCAGCGGTCTGTACATGGGATACCCTGACGATCATAGTCTGGGATGCCGCTACCGGCACCGTCTATGACACATGCGTCCAGGCGATCCATGTGGTCGAGCCCGTTCCGGTTCCGCTGTTCTCAGCGCCTGTTGTGACGCTGCTCGTACTCGCGATGATCGCGGCCGCCGCAATCGTCATGAAGAGAAGCGCCGCGAACAAAGCCTGATGACAATGTTCTGAACAAGGCGTTCACAGGGCGCGGGGCATCATGCTCCGCGCCCTTTTTATGTCCGCTGGCAGTTGCTGGTTTATCAGTGATGTCTCTTTCTGCTAGTATTCGCCGGAGGAGGGAACTGCTTGGAAGGGAATCTGTATACATCCGGTAATTTCCGGAATCTCGAGGAGGCCGCTGCAGGGGAGCTCCGTGCCCTGCGCAAAAAGGATCCTTCCGGCGAGGTCATCTTTATCGCCGGTTCAAACCTTCTCTGTTCGTACCTCAGGAAGAGGCTGTCGACGATCCTCGGTGGTCTCTTCAATGTCCATTTTCTCACTATACCCGATCTCGTATCGCTGATTGAGGAACGTTCGGATGCTGCCGGGCTCCGTTCCCTGGACGTTCTCGCTTCAAGGGTCCTTCTCGAGGAACTGGCCGGCGGGAAGGTTCCCCGCTGTTTTTCGGAGGTCGCCGTGACTGGCGGATTCGTGTCGGCCCTTCATTCGACATTCACCGACCTGGCCGAGGGAGGATGTGGAGCGGCGGAGGTGAAGACGATCATGAAAAGCGGTGATCCCGGGCTTCGTTCCGACAGGATCCTCGGTGTCCTCGAACTATATGCCCGATACCGTGACAAGGTCGAATCCCTGGGCGGCGACATCCATACGAGGTTTCAGCGCGCGGCCGGTTCCGCGGCGGGCGCTCTCAGCGGCAGCGCCGTTTTCACCTACGGGTTCTACGATCTGAACGAACTCCAGTACAGGATTCTCGCCGCAGCGATGAAAGCCGGCCCGTCTGCCGTCTTCGTTCCGCACTGCGGGGATGCCTCGTACAGGTTCGCGGAACCCCTGGTCGAACGGTTCCGCGGTGATGGATATACCGGGAAGGCGCCTGGCGGCGATGAGTCCACTCTTCCCGAAACGGAACTGTTCAATGCCCCTGACGCCGTCGAAGAGGCCAGAGAGGTCGTCAGGCGTATCATCGAGATGCGTGAGGCAGGCGGCTCCCGGTTCGGAGAGACGGCGATCCTTCCCTGGTCGAAAGGGGACTGGCCCCCTCTCCGCGAGGCGCTCGAAGAGGCGGGGATACCGTGGTACTCCCGCATCGGTTCATACAAGACGGCCGATCCGGTACGTACCGGTGCGGTCAGGCTCCTCGATTATCTCTGCGGTGACGGGGGGCGGAGCGAACTCGTCGATTTTCTTATCTCTTCGCCGGTACGGGCCGGTTCAGGCGAAGGCGCCGGCACCGATCCGTTCGCGCTCTGGGTACGCATGAGCGCCGGAGAAGGTATGAGAGGTGAGGCGGGATGGGACAGTGAGAATGAACGGCTGCTCGAAAAGGCGAGGACACATAAGGAGGAGCTTGCCGATACACTTCTTCCGGCGATCGACGCGATCTCCGCTATCGAAGCGGCGAGAGCGGCATTCGGGGAATGCGAAGACTGGAGCGGATTCTCCGCGGCCTTCGCGGGAGCCATTGAAAAACTGTTTGAGGGTGAGTCCGCCGATGAATCTGTCGGGACGGTAAACAGGCTGGCTGAGCTCGACGGGATATCATCCACCTGTGAGGCAGGAAGATTCAGGCGGATCGCGTCCTCATCTCTGGAGGGCAGCTCTGAAAGAAGGGGAAGACTGGGTGGTGACGGGGTCAATGTGATAGTCGCGAACCAGGCGCGGGGCCTGCGGTTCGGCGTCACATTCATGACCGGGCTGAAGGAGGGCTCGGTCCCCGGCAGGGTCAGGCAGGATCCGTTTATAAAGGACACGGAACGTGAAACGATAGCGGGGATAACGGGGGGCGTCGTGCACCTTTCGTTGAAGGGGGGGCGCCTCGCCGAATCAGCGATGATCTTCGGGATGGCCTGCTCCGGGGCCTCGGACCGTCTCGTTTGCAGCTGGGCCAGGCTGGAAACAGGCGGCAACAAGGAATATATTCCCACGTCATATCTCAGGTTCGTCCCGGGACTGCCCGCCGGGCCGACGGCGCGGGCAGCGGTGGCTGTCCGTATCCCACTGCGCGGCAGGCCCGAGGGTATGGAGGTGCCGCTCGGGGAAGATGATTTCGATTTTCTCATGTCGGGCCGAAGGCTCGGGAAGACGGTTCACTACCCTTCATCGACTTTTTTCGAGATGGGGGCCTCGCTTATAAGGTCGCGCTGGGGTACGAGGAGATTCACCGCCTACGACGGTGTCTTCGAATCTTCTGAAGCGATCGCTGAGATCGATGCGGCGATGTCTGAAAAGGGCTGGAACCTGTCGGCCACGACCCTTCAGTCCTGGGCGACATGCCCATTCGCGTTTCTGGTCGAGAGACTTATAGGTATCGAGTCGGTCGAAGAGCCCGAGAGGCAGCTGACGATAGACCCGATGCAGCGGGGGACGCTGACACATCTCGTGCTCGAGCGTCTGTACCGGTTCCTCTCAGGAAGGCGCGTCTTTCCGCTGACAGAACTGACTCTGCCTGCCGCTCTCCAGGCGGCCGGTGAGGTAACGCGCGAGACCCTCGATGAATACGAGTCGTCTGAGCCGGTCGGCCATCCGCTGCTCTGGGAGTACGAGCGCGAGACGATCAGCGCCTCGGTCAGGGAGCTGCTCGCCGACGAGGCCCGGGAGGGCGGGGGTGACGTGCCGACGATGTTCGAGCCCTGGTTCGGCGGGAGGACGCCGGATGAGGCGGTCACATTCGACGCCGGCGGAAGAAAGCTCTCATTCCACGGCAAGATAGACCGCGTCGACATGACTCCGGACGGAGGCTTTGTAGTCATCGATTACAAGACCGGCAGGATAGTGGCGAAGGACCAGGACATGGGCGGAGGCAGCTATCTTCAACTCCCCGTTTACCTGCTGGCGGCGTCTGATCTTCTCGGTATCCCGATCGAAAAAGGGAAGGCGATGTTGAGGAGAGTCGGTACCGGCGACAGCAGGAAGAAGGCGGTCTTCTCCGGCGCCGAGTGGGGGACGGATGGGGCGGAATTCGGCCGGATACTCGAGGTTATAGTGAACGGGATCAGGTCGGGCCACTTCTTTGTCTCACCCCCCGGAACGCGCTGCGATTACTGTGGAGTAAAACAGGCATGCCCGACGGGAAGGGGATTCCTTTTCCTGATAAAGGCATCCCGCGACGACCGTGTGCGCGACTATCTCGACATGAGGGGGCTTACCGGTGAGTAGCGACTACAGGGAACCCGTCGATCAGGAAGCCCGTTTGCGGGCGATATCCGATCTCGATACCTCCTTCTGCCTCGAGGCGGGAGCGGGGACGGGAAAGACGACTATCCTTGTCGAGAGGGTCCTCTCGATAATCCGCACGGGCAGGGCCGAGTGCCCCGCTGTCGCCGCGATAACATTTACCGAGAAGGCCGCCTCGGAGATGAAGGACCGGCTTTTCGCCAGGATAGAGGAACTGCTCGAAAAGGGCGGCCTTCCCGGCGAGGAAGTCATCCGACTGGAGAAGGCGCGGGATGACCTGGAGCGCGCTCAGATATCTACGATCCACGCGTTTGCGGCATCTATTCTGAGGGAGTTCCCGCTCGAGGCCGGGATCGATCCCGACTTCCAGCAGATGGACGGCTTTGACGCCTCGCTCTTCGAGGACGAATGTTTCGGTGAGTTCCTCGGCCACGCGGACAGAAAACATGAGATGGCGCTGAGAAAACTGATGCCGCTGGGCCGCCCCGCATTCTGCATAGATATACTGAGAGACCTTACTTTCAATCATTACCGGAACCGATCGCAGCTTGTCCTCGGCGGTATCTTCGAGGAGACGTCTCCCGCTATCGGCAGAGCGGACGCCGGCAGCATCCTGGATCCTGCATCACACAGGGAATATCTCGTGAACTCCGCGACGCGCCTGATGGACCTCTCTCGTGTCAGCTGTATTTCGCATGATGACGCCGGATACGAACAGATAAACGACTTCTTCGTCGAGGTACAGCATCTGGGGCCGCTCGAGGGACAGCCGCTCGCGGCGCGTATTCTCGCCGTCCCGCCGCCGAAGGCGAAGGGTAATCAGAACAATTGGAACCCCGCTGAAGCGTGCAAAGAGCAGAAGAGCCTTTGCAAGGAGATCGAAGTTGTACATGCGGAGTACCGCTCCGCCTACATGGATGATCTGCGCACCACCCTGTCCGGCTGGTGCGATGATTTCGTGGAATTCGCGGAGGATAAAAAGAGACGGGGAGGGGTGCTCGATTTCGACGACCTGCTCATCGGGGTGAGGAGGCTCCTCGGGAACAGTGACGCCCTTGAAAGTCTTCGCCGACGGTATCGCTATATCCTCGTCGACGAGTTCCAGGATACCGATCCTCTCCAGGCCGAGATAATCATGCTCCTCGCCGGCCGTCCGGGTTCGACAGGTATCGATCCCGAGCCGGGCAGGCTCTTCGTCGTCGGCGACCCGAAACAGAGTATATACAGGTTTCGCAGGGCGGACGTCGAGATATACGAACTCGTAAAGGAAGCGATTGCCGGGGCGGGGTCCCTATTGAACATAACCCAGAACTTCAGGTCGGTACCCGGCGTCATCGACTGGGTGAACCACGCCTTCTCCGCTCTGATAAAGAAACCGGACGACGGAAGGTACATGCCCCGGTACGAACCGGTCCATGCGATGCGCGATGGGGCCGGGCCGGCGGTCCATCTTCTCGACCTCGAGACACAGACCATAAAAGCAAACGAATTTCGCCGCGAAGAGGGAGAGGCTGTCGCAAGATTCATATGGGAACTCGTCGAGTCGGGGAAAGAGGTACTCGATCCGGTGACGCGGCGGAGCAGACCGGTGAGGTTCGGGGATATCGCCCTGATCTACAGAAGCACTACCGGCATCGACTACTACGAGGATCCCCTGAGGGAGGCGGATATCCCGTATCTCGTCGAGGGCGGGAAGCTCTACTATACCCGGCAGGAGGTGCGTGACATCTCCAACGCCGTCTGGGTCATCGAGGATCCGTACGATTCGGCGGCACTGCTCGCTTCACTGCGTTCCCCGATGTTCGGATTCAGCGACGAGGAGATATTCCTCTTTAAAAGAGCCGGTGGAAGACTCGACTATCTCGAGCCGGATATCCCCGAAGGAGACAGGTTCCCGGCGTTCGCCGAGGCTTTCGAACTGTTCGCCGGACTCCACCTCGAGCGGAATATCGAGGGACCCGTATCGACACTGAGAAACCTTCTCGCACGTACCGGATACCTCTCTACATCGAAGCTAAGGGTGCATGGCGAGCAGAGGGTCCTCAACCTCCGGAAGGCGATCCAGACAGCCAGGGTGTTCGAGGAGAAGCTGCTCTCCTTCAGGCACTACGCCAGGTGGATGAGGGACCAGGACATCCTCGGCGCGGCCGAGGGAGAATCGCCCGCGATCGATGAGGGCGAGAACGCGGTGCGGATGATAACGATACACAAGGCTAAGGGCCTCCAGTTTCCCGTCGTCATCCTCGTCAACCTTGTCCAGGCGCTGCGGGGCTCCGACAGCTTCATTCCGGGAGAGGGAAGGATGCCGGCGATAAGCCTGGCGGGACTGAGGACGAGCGATTACCCCGGCGCATCTCTGCGGGAGGAGAAGATGAATACCGCGGAGACGATAAGGATGCTCTACGTTGCGGCGACGAGGGCCGGCGACATGCTCGTCATTCCCAGGTCCCCCGAGGTGAAACGCGGTCGCCCGAAACTCTTCAGCTTTCTTGCCGACTCCCTCGCCGATGTTGAGAGGATACTTCTCAAGGACCTCCCTGTCCTTCCCTCAGGTGAGGGACCGTTTACCGTGATGCCGAAGATCACACGGGGCAACACGGCTGCCGGTGAGGCGGCGCGTATGAAGTGGGCCGCCGCACGGAAAGAGATACTGGAAAGCTCCCCGCCCGGACCAGTCGGTGTCAGCCCGTCGGGGCTGGAGCAATTCGAACCGCGCGAGGGCGAATTCGAAGGGAAAGAGAGGGACGAAGCTCTTATGTTCGGGACAGCCTTTCACAGGATGATGGAACTTGCGCTGGAGAGGCGGCGCCCGGCCGGGATCGAGGCCGCCGCAGCGATCGCCGCCGAAGAGAGCGGGGCGCCGTCGATGACGGATGAACTCTCCGCACTCGGATCGAAGGCTCTCGGGTCCGGACTGATGAAAGAGGCAGCCAGCGCCGGGACACTGATGATGGAGCCGCCGTTCACTGTTTCACTGCCGGGTGGTTCTCTCAATGGAAGGCTCGACCTTCTGTTCGAGAAGGACGGAGCCTGGACGGTGGTGGACTTCAAGACTGACGATATCGATGCTGATGAAATACCGGCGCGGCTCGAGGCGTACAGGCCGCAGGGGGCGGCGTACGCATGGGCGCTCGACCGCCTTGGAATATCGCCTGTTAAGAGGGTCGTCTTCTATTTTGTCAGGACCGATGTAGAGATGTCGATCGAGGCCGGCCCCGATCTTCTTTCCGAAGGGGAAAGACTTGTCACGGCCGCTGTTACTGCTTCGCTTCCTTCTCCTGCCTGAGGGTTTCGGCGATGGTCTTCGCCGCTTTCCTGCCCGAAAGAAGCATTCCGCCGAATATAGGCCCCATCCGGTACGATCCGAATGACGCGTTGGCGCACATGCCTGCCACGAACACGTTGGGGAATATCTCTTTCGTGTTGTCGATCGTGGTCTGCTCGGCCCTGTCCGCCCAGAGGGAACTCTCGCCCTCGACCTTTCCGGTCGGTGTCAGAAGCCGCGCGTCTACCTTTCGCTCTATGATCCGCACCACCTCGGCGGGGTGTCCCGTTGAATCGATGATAAATCTGCTGTCAACGGTGAGGGGGTCGACGTGCAGGCCGGCCATTTCCACCGCGGTCCAGTTGATGACGACACCCATAGCCTTGTTTTCTTTGAGGATGATGTCTTCGACGCTGACGAGGTTGAATATCTTCGCGCCGTTCTTGCAGGCACGCGCCCCGAGTGAGCAGACCGACTCGATCGCATCGGCAGTATAGTAACCCTTCTTGAACGGTTTTGTGTTTATCCCGAACTCGTCGAGGATCTCCTTGCCCTCGTCCTGGACCACGATCTCGTTCATCATCATACCGCCGCCCCACATGCCGCCTCCGATGCTCAGCTTTCGTTCGAAGAGGCATGTCTTCCAGCCGCCGCGGGCCAGGTCCGCCGCAGCCACCAGTCCTGCGGGACCGGCGCCGACGATCGCTACGTCGCAGCTTATCGCGTCGAGCAGTTTTTCCGTATAACTCTTTATGATCGCTTCTGTTATGGTTCTTTCGCTGAGCGGCATCTTCCTGTCCTCCACGTTATTGACTATTGATGAATAAACGGACAGTACGGCCTGTCCGCGGTTCTCCGGTCCCTCACTTTTAAGCGACCGGGACGCGCACGGTCAAGTCTAATCAGGGGATCCGGGAGGCATTAACAGTCTTTCATCCACTCACGCTGCGACTTATGTTATTATTGCATTCGACTGGAACATATATATCAGGACGGAAGAGAGACTGTTGATGTTCGGGAGAAAATCAAAACTGCTCACCAGGATCATCGGCGGCATCGATCACGCCAATGACGCTATCGCGATCTTTGATTCCGAGATAAGGTTTATCTACTGCAACAGGGCCTTCAAGCTTCTGCACCACCTCGATCCCGATGTCGACTATACCGGACAGAGTGATTCGGTCATGGATATCCCCGAACTGCGTCCGGAGATAGAGGCGCTCAAGCCTGATCTCGGACCCGGATACAAGCACACGACGAGGAAGAAGCTCGAGGTGGAGGGGAAGGAAAAAGTCTTCCAGATATCGGTGAGTTTCATTGAGGACAGCGGTCCTCCTGCTATCCTCGTGATGTTCAGGGACGTGACTGAACTCGAGAATGCCCGCGATGATCTCAAAAAATACCGAGACAGGCTCGAAGAGATAGTCAAGGCAAGGACCGCGGAGCTCGAGGATACGAACGAGATGCTCGCCGCCCAGATCAGCGAGCGGCTGGGTGCCGAGAAATCGTTCCGCCAGAGTGAAGAGTACGCCAGGACCCTCTTCAAGGCCCTGCCCATACCCACCTTTACCTTCAGAAGGCAGGACGGCACATTCGTGTTCGCGGAGTACAACGATGCTGCGCTGAAGATGACGGACGGTCAAGTGGCCAATGATGTCGGGAAAGGCGCCGATGTTGTCCTCAAGGGCCGGTCTAAGGTCATGGAGGATCTGGAAAAATGTTTCTCCGAGAAAAAGACCTTTGAGTACGAGAGAAAATTCAACGATGAATCGCTCGGAGTAGAATGGGACCTGTCGGTGAAGTACGTATTCGTACCTCCTGATACAATTATGGTCCATACGGAGAACATCACAGCGAGAGTATCAGCCGAGAGGGAACTCAAGGAGCACCGCGACCGGCTCCAGGAACTTGTCAGGCAGAGGACCGCGAAACTTGAGGAAGAGATCGTCGAGAGGGAGAAGGCTCAGGACGCTCTCATTGAGTCGGAACTGAAATACCGCATGATATCCGAGATGACCTCGGACTATACATTCGTGGCCTCCCTCCTTCCCGATGGCACCCTTCGCAGGGAGTGGATGGCCGGCGCCTTCGAGAAGATAACCGGTTATTCGAGAGAAGAGCTTGCAGGGATGCTCAGCGAGTTCAGTGTCATCCACCCGGAGGACCGTCCGTTGCTGATGAAGATCCTGCCCAATTTGAAGACTCAGGAGCCTGTCGAAGCGCTGGAATTCAGGATGATCTCGAAATCGGGCGAGCCTGTATGGGTTGAGGCGCTCGCGAGGCCCCTGCCGCCATCCGAGGAGGGATACCCGAGGGGCATGATCGCGGTAAAAGACATCAACGATCGCAAGACAGTAGAGATGAAACTGGCCAGGCGAAACAGGGAGCTCGCTGTCGTCAACAGGATAAGGGAGATATTCGATTCGGAGGCGAGGGACAGGGAGGTCATGGACATGATCCTCGAGGCCCTTCTCGACAACAGTGAGGCGCTGAGCGCCGGGGTCTGCAGCGTGGACAGGGATGCCGAAACCATCGAGATAATTGCTTCAAAAAACGTCTCCGATGATTTTTTGAGAGAGTACGGCAAGAATCCACTGCTCGGAGAGACTGCTGCGAGGATCATCGATGAAGACAAGGTAGTCATGATCCAGGATGAACCCGACATTTCGACGAAGAGAGCGGAGGCAATGAGGGAATACGGCGTTTACCAGACGAGCGCCTTCCCTGTAAGGGTCGACCAGCGGGAGACCGCCATTTTCCTCGTCGGGTACGGGAAGGACCGGGAACTCGGGCCTGAAAAGATGAGATTCTTCGATATAGTCCGGAACCAGGTGAGGCTTCAGTTCGAGCGCCGGGTGCTTCTCGCCGATCGTGAATGGCACGAGCGGAAGCTCAGGGAGCTTGCCATGAGCCTTATAGGCCTCCTCGAGGAGGAAAGGAACCAGATGGCCCTGAAGCTCCATGATGAGCTGGGGCAGGAGATCGTCGCCGTAAACGCGGAACTATTTGTCCTTGAAACCCAGATCAAATCCTGCGAGAATGATGCCCAGGAGACTCTCGCCACAATAAAAGAGCAACTGAAAAAGCTGACCGAGACCGTCCGGAATATGTCGTATGCGATACATCCGGCGGTGCTCGAGGACCTGGGGCTGCGGCCCGCGCTGAGCTCTTATATCGACAAATTCATCGAGAGCGATGATCTCCACGTCGAACTAGTGACAGTAGGTTTCGACGGCAAGCTGGTGGGGGATGAGGCGCTCACGATGTACCGTGTCGCGCAGGAAGCCCTGACCAATGTAGTCAAGCATTCCGAAGCGAAGAATGCGATGGTGAGGATAATCCGCGGGTATCCTGACCTTATCATGGCGATAGAGGATGACGGCAGGGGCTTTGCCCCCGGTGGAGATAAATCCAGGGGGAAGGGTCTCGGCATTATTAATATGCGGGAACGGCTCGAGGGAATGGGAGGCAGGTTCAGGATAATCTCAGCCCCGGGCAAAGGAACAAGGATACGCGCGTTAATACCGATGGAGGAACACGATGAAGAATAAAGTCAGGGTGCTGCTTGCCGAGGACCATACCATGTTCAGGCAGGGAGTCAGAAGACTTGTCGAGGATGAGTCCATCGAGGTCATCGGCGAGGTCGACAACGGACAGGATGCCATATCCCGCGCGATCGAGTTGACGCCTGACGTTGTCATCATGGATATCAGTATGCCGATAATGCGCGGTATCGAGGCTACGACCCGGATCAAGAAAGACGTTCCCGGCACAAAGGTGATAATCCTCACGATACACAACGACGACAACTACCTCTTTGGAGCTCTCGACGCGGGAGCTGACGGGTACGTGGTAAAGGGAGATGACGTGAACATCCTGTTCCAGGCTGTCGAGACCGTCATGAACGGGGAGTTCTTTCTCAGTTCCGAGGTTTCAACCGATGCGCTGGAAAAATACGAGAAGCATAAAAAATCAGGGAAAGCGAAGGATGAGTTCAGCAGGCTGACCAACAGGGAGAGAGAGATACTCCAGTTGATCGCCGAGGGATATACGAGCAAGAGGATAGGGGAAAAGAAGTTCATCAGCGTCAAGACGGTGGAGAACCATCGCGCGAACATCATGAACAAACTCGACATACACGAGACGGCGGGACTGGTCCGTTACGCGATCCAGATAGGCCTCGTCGATCTCGATCTCGAGCGCTGATTCAGGTATTGCCCCGCCATGGCCGGAAGGCCCGAAAACACTGTGAAAATAGGTCGAATCCCCTATGGTAAAAACTGACGGGATTCGCTATGATTAGATAGTTCACAGATGTGGACAACAGGCATTCGGGTAGATTTAAAACAACATAAGAGACACCACAGAGCGAACAGGTTTTCATGCCCGGAAGAACGACACCTCGGAGGTCGTGCAAGGAAAAGAGTTAAACAAATATCGTTTGGGTTTGCCGTCTGAATATAACGGGAGACTTTTCCTTCCTACCACAAAAACCCCATCTCTTCCCCTAGGAGATGAGCCGCTTATCTGGAGAAGGCTTCCACCTGACTTGTCAGGTTCGACCATCAACGCTCCGGTGAGAGTCCCTTAGGATCGCTTTCCCCTTCCAAGGAGCTAAGGTCGTTTTCAGGCGGCATTTTTTATGCTCTATACCGTCCTTACGGGTGCATCCGGATGATTATCATCCATGAGGATCTCCCGGGAATCGGACGGAAAATGAATACTGACATGACATTGAAGAGAATCAGCAGAGCCGCGGCGGTATCGGCCGCAGCGGTAATGATCATACTGTATCCGGGCAGCGGATCCTGCGAGAAGCCGCCGCACATGGAATATCCCACCAAGCTGTTCAGTCTCGATACCGGTTATATCCTCGGAAATGGCGCAAATATCCAGGTCGGGCTGGGGGAGACCGGCTTCGGCCTGAGGGACAGGGTGCAGCTGACGACAAACACCCTTCTCGACGCCGCGACGATGGTCAATTTCCAGCTCAAGGGCGGCCTGCTGCAGGAGTCGGAGAGGCGTCCAGCCCTTTCCGTGCTTCTCGGCTATTACAATCTGGCCGGTTCGGACATGGCGGTCGACTACGTGGTCGAGCAGGCGCTCGATGAAGACGGCATCGATATGTCGTCGGGCTTCGAGGTCTTCGCGGTAAATGTTTCGCTGAGCAAGAAGGTCCTGCCTGAAGTAGGGCTGCATATAGGATATCAGTACAAGTATGTCGACGGGTACTCCGACTCGAACGAACCGATCACTCTCGACTCAGAGGGCGACTCGGTGGTCGTGGACGTGGGTATCAAGGGACAGGTCCACCACAGGTCATTCCTCGGCGCCGTCGATTTCAATCCGGTCGATCATGTGAAACTCATGGCCGAGATCGGCTTCGACTTTACATACAAGGAATTCAGGGGAGGCGCCGGAGTGAGGTTCGGTGTCCTGCGCAGTTTTGCCCTTCAACTCGGTGTGGTATGGCCCGGCCTCGACCTCGATGAGGGTGTCAAGACCCCTGTCATGCCGCATGTTTCCTTCTTCTGGAGGTTTTAGCTGATGAGGCGGATAACGATCGCGTCGCTGGCCGTTCTTCTTCTCTTCTCAGGGTGCAATACCCAGATGACACTGAGCAACCGGCCCGATCCTGAGAACTTTCAGCCTATCCTCTTTGCGGGTACGACCGGTGAGCATTTCGGATCCCTGTCCTTCGATTCTCCCGGAGAGATGAGGGACGAGGAATACGAGATCGTTAAGATCGACTTCTTCGCCACCATATTCGCCGATACTCTCTATTTCACATCGGACTATGATCTCGAGGTTGATTTGTACCTCGGCCTTGATGACAGCCCCGCGACGATAGACGATCCTGATGTCAGCGAGTATATCGCCACGGTGCGGATCGAGGCCCAGGGCGAACGGTATTTCATCGAGGCGCACGACCCGAAACTGATCCACGAGGCTGTCAGGCAGAAACAGTTCTTCCTCAAGGGTGTCGTGCGGCTGACCAGCACGGAGATCGTGGCGGGCCGCGTCAGGATCGATGACGTCTACTTCGAGGCCTGGCTCGAGCGTGACACCTCCGGGCTGATCCCGTTCCTCTATCTCTTTTGATCCATGGCCTCTCTTTCTTGCCATATCTGACTCTATTGTATTAAGATTTCACGACAACAAGTTGGAATCACGATCGGTCTGCAGGCATTTCTGTCACATGGAGGGGTTCATGAGCTGGACTGAGAAGAGAGTGTGGATCTACGGCGAGATCGCTGAAGCGTTCGCATCGAGGACCGGGATCAGCAGTGAGGATTTTCTTGAAATATATGTAGAAGCGGAAAAGCCGCCCCCGATAAGCGACTTCGAGGCGCAGTACGTTCCAGACAGCGGGACCCTGGATGATATCCTCGAGAAACTCGGTGAATCGACAGGAGCGGGGGAGAAGGTGACCGCCCATTACGACAGGCGCGAGAGCTTCGTCCAGTTCGCCGAGCATCTGCTGCGAGTCGGGGCGGGAGAGGGGGGAGAGTCATGAGGAAGGACCTGATATTCGCTATGGTCATCGTCCTGTCTGCCGCGGTTCCCCTGTCCGCGGGGCCGCAGTTCACAGGCGAAAGCGCCATATTCTTCGAGAGGGGACATTACTGGATCGAGCTGGGGATCTCAGCCGGCGCCGGTACCTTCGAATCGGGTGAACTCGGCAAGCGAGATTTCATGATAACGGATGATGGAACGGGGGAATCATTCAACCCGTCGAGGGTCGAGATCGTCTCGGGCGGTGAGAGCGGCAGGTTCATCGTCCTCTCCTCTGGAAGGCTCAAGGGGAAAAAATGCTATACCGTCTCGTACGGAAAAGATACGCAAGCGAGAGAGTTCGGGCCTGTCTGCGACCCGGCAGGCAAGGGACCGTCACCGGTAGACGGCGGGGCGGCAGGGTTTTTCCGTAATCATATCGCTCCGGCATTTTCCGCCTATGGAGAGGAGTACAGGTGGAACAAGCTGTCGATAGGATACGACTTCACATCATCGAAGGGCTCGACCGATATCGCAATCGAGCCTGTCTTCGGGCGCGGATGTTTCTCCGTCATCCCCTTCTTCACACATGACGGTACGACCTATACGAGCGGGACTTCCGAGAGGACGGTTTCGAGGATGAGGACCGGAATCGACGCCGCTGCGAGGGGCTGGACAGGCCCTGTGCGGCTCAGCCTCGAGGGCGGTTACACCTATGACCGCGAGTCGCCCTATTACGGGTCGGAGCATACAGCCTCAATGGCGAGAGCCGTCGGGTTCGTAAGACTCGATAATCTCTTCGATCCCCTGAACAGGCACGCGGTGAGCGTCTTCAAGGGAGTCGATCTCGGGGCGGGTTACGCCTGGTATGATTCGACGGAGGCGGGAGGAGGGCTCTCGGAGAGCGGTCCGCTTATCCTCGCGAGGATCACCTGGACACTTGCGGCGAGCCTGCAGTTCTCGTACGGGGTGGAGGCATGCTATCCCGAAGGCGGGGACTGGGAGTACTGGAACCGCGCGAGGGTTAGGCTCCTTCTGAGGGACGCCCTGGCGAAGCCGAAGGGCCGCTCCTATCACCCCGACCTGGAGCTGTCCGTCGACTGGGGCCGCAGGCTGCCCTTCTTCTACAAGGAGGAGAGAATACTGCTCGGATTCACCTTCGATCTCTATCCCTGGTGACCCGGGTATGAAGATTACGGGGCTTGACGAATCAGCCGATTATACGTATAATATTAATGTAAAATGTACGTCATATCCAAGGAGTAGAAGATTGCCGACCAAGCTCACACTGAGAATGGATGAGGAATTGATTAAAAATGCCAAGAAATACGCGAAGCGTTCAGGCAAATCTGTTTCCCGGCTTGTTGCTGATTTCTTTTCCGGCCTGGGCATGGCTCCGGAAGATGATCCGTCTTCTATCTCTCCAAAAGTGCGGGCGCTGAGAGGATCCCTGAAGGGGAGTTCAATAGACGATGGGGACTACAAGAAGCATATAGAGGAGAAATATCTTTGAAGGTCCTCTTTGACACTGACGTAACCCTGGATCTTCTTCTCGATCGCAGGCCTCATTCAGAAGTTGCGGCTCTCCTCTTCTCGAAGGCCGAGAGGGGAGAGATCAATGGTTTTCTCTGTGCGACTACCGTGACGACCCTTCACTACCTTGTCTCAAGATCTCTTGGTAAAAACAGGGCGAAAGCTTCTTTGAAGAAACTTCTCTCCTTCCTCGACGTGGCTCCTGTCGACCGCAGTGTCGTGGAGTTGGCCCTGGAGGGCAAAGGGAGGGACTTTGAGGATGATGTTATCTCTCAGGCTGCGTCAGGGATTGGAGCGAGAGCGATAATCACCCGGAATATCAGGGACTTCAGAAAATCGGAAGTCCCGGCGTATGCCCCCGGAGAGTATCTGGAAGTCCTGAAATCCGGTGGAAGAACCTGACCTGGCCTATTCCCCCGTTATTCTCACGACGCAGTGCCTCGAGCGGGGGCCGTCGAACTCGCAGAAGAAAACGGCCTGCCACGTCCCGAGAATGGGCCGTCCGTCCGTGATTATCACGAATTCGCTCGCCCCGACGAGGGAACATTTGAGGTGCGAGTCGGAGTTTCCCTCGGCGTGGCGGTATCCCCAGCCGGCCGGTATTATCTTCTCAAGCGTATTCGATATGTCGCTGGCTACGGCCGGGTCGGCCTTCTCGTTGATAGTAACCGCCGCAGTCGTGTGAGGGACGAAGATATGGCAGATCCCCTCCTTGACGCCGCTTTCGTCAATCAGCTCCCGGATCGTCGATGTGATGTCCACAAGTTCATTTCGTTTACCGGTCCTTACAGGAATTTCTCTGATCAAATCAGCCTCCATGAATATGCCCTGGAACATGATACTCCACCGGGGGTATCAATGGAAGTCTTGACCGCTGTGGCGGCCTTGCTTATAATCCATTGCCCGGCCCGCCTTCGGGCTGCCGGGACCCAAATTCGCAAATCAACTGTTACCATTCATTGAACGGACAGAAAGAGGAGGTCGAGGAGAATGTCAGTAGGCGACATGGAACCGAAGAATCTCTGGAAGCATTTCGAGAAGTTCCTTTCGATACCGCACACTTCAGGCAACGAGGCTGGGATGGGCGAATACGTTCTGGCGTGGGCCGCGGAGAAGGGACTCGAGGCGGAGCAGGACAAGGCGGGTAACGTCGTAGTCCGCGTTCCCGCGACGGCAGGCAAGGAGGGCGCCCCCGTGGTCGTGCTCCAGGGGCACATGGACATGGTCGGCGAGAAGAACTCCGATCTCGATTTCGATTTTATGAAGGACGCTATCCAGACCGAGATGGACGGCGACTGGCTGACGGCGAAGGGCACGACCCTCGGCGCCGATAACGGCATCGGCCTGGCGGCCGGGATGGCGGCGGCCGAGGATGACAGCATCGTCCACGGACCGCTCGAGATCCTCGCCACAGTCGACGAGGAAGTCGGCCTGACAGGCGCGGCCCAGATCCAGCCCGGATTTCTCAAGGGCGAGATGATGCTCAACCTCGACAGCGAAGAACTTGGCGAGGTCACGATCGGCTGCGCCGGCGGCGGCGACTCGAACCTGAACCTGCCCGTGACGCGCAGCGACGCTCCGGCCGGCACGAAGCCGTATACCCTCAAGGTCTTCGGCCTTCGCGGCGGACATTCCGGCATCGATATCCACGAGCAGCGCGGCAACGCGATCAAGATCATCACCCGCATTATCGGCACGATCACGGCGAGCCAGCCGGCGCACCTGATCGAGATCAAGGGCGGAAACAAGCGCAACGCGATTCCTCGCGAGACGTTTGCCGAGCTGATGATCCTCGAGACGGCCGTAAAGGACGTCGAGGAACTCGTCTCCGACTGGATCGCCAAGATCGCGATCGAGCTCGGCGGCAAGGAGAAGGGCCTCGACGCATCGCTCACTCCCTCGGAGAACGGCGGCGGAAAGGTCCTCGACGCACAGAGCCAGGCTGCGCTTCTCGATCTGCTCATCGCCCTGCCTCATGGCGTCGAGGCGATGAACTACGATATCGAGGGTCTCGTGGAGACATCGAACAATCTCGCCACTATCGCCATGACAGATGGCGAGGCGAAGATAGGGACCTCGACGAGGAGTTCCATTAAAACTGCGCTGCAGGCCCTGCGCGACAGGATCTCAGCGGACGCGAGACTGGCGGGAGCCTCGTTCGTAGAGAACGATCCCTACCCCGGATGGATGCCCAATGTGGATTCCGACCTTTTGAGGGTCTTCCAGGGCGTTCACAAGGAAGTGTTCGGCGAAGAGCCGAAGACGATCGCGATCCATGCCGGCCTTGAGTGCGGCATCATCGGCGAGAAGTTCCCCGGGATGGACATGATCTCGTTCGGTCCCGACATCGAGCACCCGCATTCGCCGGATGAGAGGGTCAACGTGCCCACAGTGGCGAAGTTCTGGGACCTCCTCGCGGCCCTGCTGACGAAGCTGGCCGGCTGAGGACAGTCTGGATAGATGAAACAGGGGGAGGGAGCCATGCGGCTCCCTCCCTTTTCGTTATACCGTCCCCGCAACCGCCCCAAACGGCTTGACTTTCAGCCGAAAATTGATATTATTTCCTCTACGCCTGTTCTGAAAATGGCGTTTGTAGGGGTGTAGCTCAACTGGCTAGAGCACCGGTCTCCAAAACCGGGGGTTGCGGGTTCGAGTCCTGCCTCCCCTACATTTTTTTTATTTGAATCATCCACAAAGACTGCGATAATGCGAATCCGGTTTGCCGGAAGGAGAATATCGATGGCAAGACAGAGAGTGACCAGCGGCATGAGGCCGACAGGGAGCATCCACCTGGGCAACCTGCTCGGTGCGCTCAATAACTGGGTCAGGCTTCAGGACGAGTACGACTGCTTCTACTTCATTGTCGACTGGCACGCCCTGACCACTCCCGGCGGGGGCGGAGCCGTCGGATTCGAGAACGTCGGCGACCTTTCAGCCAATGTCCACGAGATGGCCATCGACTGGCTCTCCGCGGGGCTCGATCCGGAGAAATGCTCGATATTCGTTCAGTCTCACGTTCCCGAGGTCGCCGAGCTTCATCTCCTCTTCTCGATGATCACACCGCTCGGCTGGCTCGAACGCAATCCTACATACAAGGACATGGTGCAGGGGTACAAGATCGAGAACCCGAGCCTCGGGCTCCTCGGCTACCCTACGCTTCAGTCGGCGGACATCCTCGTCTATAAAGGCGATTTCGTGCCGGTCGGCAAGGATCAGGAGGCCCACGTCAACCTGACGAGGGATCTTGGGCAGAGGTTCAACTCGCTCTATGGCCGCGATGTCTTCCCGATAACGAAGGCGCTCCTGACCGAGGTGCCCAAGGTGCCGGGCCTCGATGGCATCGATAAAAAGATGAGCAAGAGCTCGGGTAATTATATCGCGACGAATCTCAGCGCGGAAGACACGGTAAAGAAGATCCGGACGATGTTCACAGATCCGGTAAAGATACGCAAGGATGACCCCGGCCATCCGGACGGATGCGTCGTCTACGCGTTCCACGATATATATAACAAGACCGAGCTGGAGACGATCCGCGGCGAGTGCGAGTCAGGCGCGCGCGGATGCGTCTCGTGCAAGATGGAGCTGGCGGAGAAGATGAACGCCGCCCTCGAGCCTATCCGCGAGAGACGGGCCGAACTCGAGGCCTCCCCGGAGCGGGTCAGGGAGATCCTCGGCGCGGGCGCCGACAAGGCATCCGTAATAGCTAAAGAGACGATGAGAGAAGTCAGGGAAGTGATGAACATTCCGACGAGGGAGAACGTCTGATGTCCGATTCTACAGCCTTCTTTATCAAGAAGTTCAAGGAGAACATCGATACCCCGGAAGATCCGGGTCAGTGGTACAGGCCGAGGCCATACCGAAATGCCGTAGTGAGGTTCCGCGACTGCTCGATCGATGATTTTGAGCAGAGGCGGGACATCCTGATAAACGAGGCAGGACTCAACGCTTTCCTCTTCAGGGCGGACAGGATCCCCGGGTGCGATCTTCTCTCCGATTCGGGTACGACGACGATGACTATGGACCAGTGGGCCGCGATGATGCTGGGCGACGAGTCGTACGGCTCGAACGAGGGGTACTTCGAACTCAGGGAGCAGTTCGCGGAGACCTTCGGTGCTGGCTGGTGCGAAAAGGATAGTTCTACTGGAGGCTCTTCCGAGAGTCTCTTTTTGTTTCACCAGGGAAGGGCGGCGGAGAACGCCTTTTTCTCGATACTCGGCAGGCAGCTGGCCGCCGCGGGGAAGGGCAGCAGCGCTCCGCCCTCTGACGGGCTGATGCCTGAACTGAAGAGCCGAATCGAATCGAAGCTCGGGACGAATGGCCACGGAAACGGTGAACCGCTCTGGATCATTCCCAGTAACTCCCATTTCGATACGACCCAGGGAAACGTCGAGGACAAGGGTATGGTCCCGCTTAACATGCCCTGCCGGGAGCACCTCGATGGCGACGAGATATTCCCCTTCCGCGGCAATATGGACGTCGAGGAGCTCGATAATCTTCTCGAGCATGAGAAGGACCGGGTGCCGCTCGTCTACCTGACTATAACGAACAATACAGGGGGCGGACAGCCCGTATCGATCGATAATATCCGCCAGATCCGGAACGTCACGCGGAAGCACGGCGTTCCCTTCTTCTTTGATGCCTGCAGGTTCGCCGAGAACGCTTACTTTATTAAAAAGCGCGAAGACGAGTTCTGGGACCACTCGATAGAGAAGATCGTCCACGAGATGTTCCGCTATGCCGACGGGTTCCACATCAGCCTCAAGAAGGACGGCCTCGTCAACATGGGCGGTGCGCTGTTGATCCGCAAGGATGGCGATTTCTCTAAAAAGTTCCCCCACTTCAAGGAAGGGATCACCGATCACCAGATCATGGCCGAGGGGCACCCTACATACGGCGGACTGCCGGGTCGGGATCTCAAGGCGATCTCGGAAGGCCTCAGGACAGTGGTTCGCGATGAGTATCTCGAGGCGAGGATAGGGCAGGTCGTGAGGTTCGGCCGCCGCCTCTTCGAGGCCGGGATACCGGTGATCAGGCCTGTCGGAGGTCATGCGGTCTACATCGATCTCGACAAATTCTTCGATGGGACAGCCGGTGACGACGAGTTCAAGGGGATCTCCCTGACAGCGCTCCTTCTGATCGCCGGCCACCGGGTCTGTGAACTGGGGCTCTATGCGTTCGGTAGTTTTGACGGTGAGAAGGAGACTCCTCCCGAACCGAGGGTAAACTACGTGAGGGCCGCCGTTCCGCGTCTGGCATACGAGGACAGGGATCTTTTCTCGGTCGTCGAGGCGTTGAAGGTACTTGCCGACAACCGTGACAGGATACCGGCCGTAAATGTCGAGTACGGAAGGGATCTCAGCCTCCGGCACTTCAAGAGCCGATTCTCTTTCAGGGGTTGAGAGGGCCGGATCCGTTACTTTGTGACGTTTATCCGTAAAATGGAATATTTCATGCTTCAAATGACCTGTTCAGGGTCTGAGCAGGGATATTTCGTGGAGCGGATAATCGATGGAACGCGAACATTTTTCCGATACAGTCTACTCGCCCGCCAGGGACAAGGATGAGCTGATAAGGGAGCTCTCTGCCGTCATGGAGATGGCGGAGGCGCTTAACTCGCGGCTCGACCTGGATCATATCCTCTCGAAGATGTCGAGTGAGCTGGCCCGTATCATCGATTACGATATCGGTTGCCTCGCTATCTACGAGAAGGACGACAACTGCCTCTATATCAGGCACATCCACCGAAATGACGGAGACTCTTCATTCGAGGGCCGGTTCGTTCCCCTGGAGGAATCGAACGTCGTCGGATGGGTCGCGATACACAGAAAACCTGTCCTGAGGCGCGACATTTCCGCGGATACCAGGTTCTCCGAGATCATGAAGGAAGATAATCTCGGATCCGATATCGTCGTGCCGCTGATCGCCAAGGACTCCTTGATCGGCACGTTGAATCTCGGCAGCTACAAGACGAACCGCTTCAGCGAATTCGATCTCGAGCTCGTAACAAAATTCAGCCAGCTGACATCTATCGCTATCGAGAACTCGCAGATGATCGAGAGCCACAGGGAACTGGGCGAAAAGTACAGGACCCTTATGAGTCACGCCAACGACGTGATCATGCTGGTAAACTATTCAGGGGAGATTGTCGAGTGCAACGACGTTGTTTACAGGCAGTTCGGGTATTCCCCGGAGGAGTTTATCGGCAAGAGCTACTGGCTCTTCACGACTCCGGACAGAAGGGACCTCTCCAGGACCAATCTTGCCAGGATACTGAAGGGAGAGTCGGCGACCCTTACCGAGGTTCCCTATCTGAAGAAGAACGGCGAGATCGTCTTCATGGATGTTTCCGCCACTCTTGTCAAGATCAAGGGGCATCCGTATGTCCTCGGCGTCGGACACGACGTGACAGAGAGAAAGATGCTCGAGGAGCGGATAACGCTCCAGAACAGGGAGCTGACCGACGTAAACAGGAAACTGATGCAGCTTGACCAGCTCAAGAGCGAATTTCTCGGACGCATCAGTCACGAGCTCAGGACACCCCTGTCGATAATCATGGCGTACTCAGACACGCTCATCGAGGATGACGGGTTCGAGATAGAGAAGACTACGAGGAGGGAGTTCCTCGAGATCATCGATGGCCAGTCGAAGAAGCTCCTGTCGGCGATCAACGACCTGCTCGACCTCTCCAAGGTCGAGGTATCCGACACGATGCTCAACGTCACGGAAGCGAGCATAAACGAGATGATCAGGCTGTCGATGAAGATGGCCGAACCGGCGGCCCATAAAAGCGGCGTCACAATCGTATCAGAACTCAACGAATCGATCCCTATCGCGGCTTTCGATCCTCAAAGGATAAGGCAGGTCTGTGTCAATCTGCTCGGCAATGCCGTGAAGTTCTCCCCCCCGGAGGGGATGGTGACCATTTACTCGGAGTGCGGCGAGGGCGAGATCATCGTTTCGGTAAGGGACGAGGGCCCCGGTATGGAACCTGGTGAGACGCGCGAGATATTCGGGAACTTCACCCAGGTCGACGGCGGGACGGACAGAAGCCAGAACGGTCTCGGAATCGGCCTGCGCCTCGTAAATCACTATATCTCCCTGCACAAGGGCAGGATATGGGTGGAAAGCGAGAAGGGTAAGGGGTCGGTGTTCAGATTCGCTCTTCCGATGTCGAACTGCCTGGTCGACAAGATCAAGATCTCAATTTAAAACTCAGATGACCGTTACGGTGCCGATCTCCAGGGATATCTCCCTCGAGATCGAGGTCGCCGCAAGTCCGCCGATCCGGGCCGAGCCCTCATCGAGCATCGATTCCTCGACTTCGACAATGATCCGCGCGAGGTTTCTGGTGTCGTTGCCCTGTTCCATGATCATCTCTCCGGAGGTGACGATGCCGTGACGGAGAAGGTAGTTCCCCAGTCCCGCCGCGGCGGTTCCTGTCCCGGGATCCTCCCACATACCCACGGCTGGGGCAAAGTGCCTCGAGTAGGAGGCGCAGTCCTCGCTGAAAGTATCGGTAGAGAAGATATGGTTCGTGTGGATACCGTCATTCCTGTTCGACATTCCGAGCTTGATAAGATCCGGATTGAGATCAAGGATAGTCTCCTTGCTCTTTACGGGGATCATCAACTGGTTCAGTCCGGTCGAGATTATCTCCATCGGGAGCCCCGTACCGCTGATCTCAGAGGGATCGATGCCCAGGATGGCGGCGATTTCCGCTACATCTGTAGCGGCAGGTGAATGATTCTTGATCGACTGGTGCATCATGATCCTGTGAAGCTCACCGCAGGCGAGCCCGTTCTTCACCGCTACCCTGTCACTCCCCGTTTCGGGGGAATCGGTGCTGTAGAAGAGAAGGTCGACAGCTATACGCCCTGCGTTGGTGCCCATGTTGACAGTAGTGACTCCGTCACTGACCTGGATGCGGCCTTCCTCGAGGAGGGCCCATGTGGCAGCTATTATGGGGTGGCCGCTGAGGTCCACCTCTTCACTCGGTGTGAAGAATCTGACCCTGAAATCTGTATCGAGAGATTCAGGCAGTGTGACGATCGCCGTCTCGGAGAGGTTCATCTCCGAGGCGATGTTCATCATCTCCTCGGGCCGTAATCCGTCACCGTTAGTGATTATACCGGCAGGATTTCCACCGAACGGACGTGTTGTAAAAGCATCCACCTGCTTGACAGTCAGGTTCCTCATTGTAACTCTCCCTTGACGCTCCAGTTGCAAAAAGCAATAAACAGGTGCAGTTTCCTGCGTCGTGTCCCGTCCTGTATCCCCACTCCGTATAGGTCCTGATAGTCCCTGAAACGGTATAAACCCATAAAAACAGGCAGATTACGACATATCATGCGCATCGAGGGCATACCGGGTGCGAATCCCGCCCCTCCAGGCGCTGTCAGTCTTCTTGTGGTATGGCAATTGCAGTTCCGGTTTCCGACAACAGACCCCGTTTTTCGGGGCAGTACAGCACATAAGAACAATTACAACAGGGCGACACTGGTTTCGGGCGCTTTATGCCCCGGAACGAGAGCCGCCCGATGATTTTCATCTTGAGCGGGCGGCCATCGCCGCCTGTCCGGGAGGAAGATGGCCCACGAGACTGATGTGCTCGACCTGAGCGAACTCGCCTGGATCGTCAAGAGCCGGTGTGGGATCGACCTGTCCCGTTACAGGGCGACGACCCTTAACCGGCGCGTCCTTCACAGGATGGCGATGACAGGCAGCAGCGGGATGGAGGAATACATCAGCCGCTTGACGGTCGATGCCGACGAGATGGAAAAGCTTATGGATATCGTCACGATACATGTGACGGAATTTTTCCGGGACCGTGATGTCTTCAGGTCGCTAGAGCGAGGATACGTCCCCGCTCTTATAGACGAAAAGACAGGCGCGGGCCACGGAGTCATCCGGGCATGGAGCGCCGGGTGCTCTACCGGGGAGGAAGCGTACAGCATGGCCGTGATGATCGATCGCGCCGTAAAAAACGTTTCACCGAATACGCATATCGAAGTCTTCGGGACCGATGTTTCGGAAGACTCCTGCAGAACGGCGAGGAAAGGCGTTTACAGCGATGAGAAGATCGAGGCCCTTCCCGTGGATATCAGGGACGGATATTTCGAGAAGGAAGGACCGGCGTGGAAGGTGACATCGGGGCTGAGATCCCTTGTAAAGATAGTGTCACACGACTTGTTTGCAGCGCCGCCCTATTCCCATCTCGACCTGATCATGTGCAGAAACGTGATGATCCATTTCGAGCACGAAGTCAGGGATGAAGTGATAGGAAATTTTTATGAGTCGCTCCAGGACCGTGGTCTGCTCGTTCTCGGCAAGAGCGAGGCGCTGACCGGTCCGCTCGAGGATCTCTTCGAGCTGGTGGAGCCGAGAAGCAAGATCTACAGGAAAAAAGTACAGGAAGACCATTTGAGGGAGGATTGAGATGAAGGACATCGGATTCGGCAAGACCCTTTCCGGCAGGGTGTTCATATCGATGGCGCTCATAGCGTTCTGCATGTGCGCGGTTTCGACATTCATGCTGGCGAGGCTCTCCAGCGGCGCGGTCGACAACGCCGTCAGGACGAGAGACAACGACTGGGCGGAGTTCATGCCCGCGGCCATCGGTTCAGGCGCCGGCATCGAGAGCCAGCAGGAACTGGCCGAACTGCTCGGTGAATTGACAAAGGACTATTCCTTTATCAAGAACCTGGAGATCCTTGACAGCGAAGGCGTTATGCAGATGTCGTCAACGGAGATCGTAGAGGGCGAAGCTTCTGAAGAGTGGGCCTTGGCCGGCGTCTTCACAGCTCCTTTCGAGGACGGCTCGGGCCGCTCGATAAGGGTCACCGTCGCTCCCGTGGAGAGATACGTTGCCAGCGGTCTTCGCTGGAAGATATTCGGTGTTATCGCCGCCACCCTTCTCGGAATATTCATAATCTTCTATTACCTCGTTCACATGGTCGTGAAGAAGCCGGTTCGCCAGCTTCTTTCGGCGAGCAGGATCCTCGCGAGCAACGCGGGCGATCTTACTACGAAGATAGATATCGGATCGAATGACGAGCTCGGAAGGCTCGGCACGACTCTCAATGACATGTTTACTAATATCGCGGGGATCATAAATGTGATCAGGTCCACCGCGGACAAGGTCAACTTCTCGGCGCAGAGCCTCTCGGCCTCGACCGAGGAGATGAACTCGATCACCGAGGAAACATCCCTGACAGTCCAGAACATTGCCAAGTCGACCGACCTGCAGGCGCACAAGGTCGATGATATGATCAAGGAGATCAGGAACATGGAGCGGTCGGTCAAGCAGGTCGCAAACAGCGCCGAGCTTGCCGCTTCCGCCGCTACCAACGCTTCGGAGACAGCCACCAGGGGCGGCGACGCCGCCAAGGAGGCAGTCGAGAAGATCAACACGATCTATGCCGTCACTAACGAGTCGGCGGGCATCATAAAGCATCTCGGCGAGAGGTCCAACCAGATCGGCGAGATCGTTGATGTAATCACTGACATCGCGGACCAGACCAATATGCTCGCTCTCAACGCGGCTATCGAGGCTGCCAGGGCCGGCGAAGCAGGACGCGGATTCGCCGTCGTAGCGGACGAGGTCAAGAAACTCGCCGAGGGCAGCGCGAAAGCGGCCGAGGAGATAGGTACTCTGATCCGGCAGACGCAGGATGACACGCAGACCGCGGTCTCCAGTATCGAACTCGGATCAAAAGAGGTCACCGAGGGCCGCGAGGTCATTACGAGAACGGGCGAGTCGCTCGATGAGATCGTCGAGGTGCTGAAGAGCTCCAGCGATATGGCGAGGCGGATCTCGGCAGCGACGAAGGAACTGAGCCGCGGGATGAAGAACGTGATCGACTCGATCGACGAGATCTCGTCCAGCGCGGAGAAGAACGCATCCTCGACGCAGGAGACCGCCGCGTCGATGGAACAGATGACATCGAGCATGGAAGACGTGGCCTCTTCCGCCCAGAAACTCAGCGACATGGCCATCCAGCTTCGCGAGCATGTCGGGCGCTTCAAGATAAGCGTAATCGATCAGGTCGACGAAGTAGTAAACGCGAACTGACAGTCCGGTCGCCATGGAAGGAGCGAAGAGCGATGAGCAACGAAAGATATGACCAGAATCAAACGACACGGACGCAGCTCGTCACGTTCCGTCTCGGCCGTGAGCACTACGGGATCCCCGTAGGGAAGGTCAAGGAGATCATCAGGCCGATGGAGGCCTGCCCGATCCCCGGTATGGCCGGACCGGTCGAAGGCGTTATCAATCTCAGGGGTGAGATCATTCCTGTCCTGAGGATACATCTCGTTCTGGGATCGAGAGAGACGGAAGAAGACAGCAGCAGCAGGAAACAGCGGGTGATCATCCTCGAGTCCGGTGAGGGAAGGTTCGGGATAGTGGTGGACGAGGTGCGGGACGTCGTGAAGATCGAGGACGAGGAGATAAAGTCTTCGCCGGGCGTCAGCTCGGATCACAAGTGTGAAGAAGCGATACTGGGGATAGCACAGGTCGGAGACAGGATGATCATATGTCTCGACCCGAGAAAGCTCGTCTCGGAATCGCTCGATATAGAGAATCTCGCTTCAGTTTAAAGGGAGGCGCAGATCCGGTTTCCGGATTGACAGCTCATGATCGGCAGCAGAGGAACAGGATTATTGATCAAGGTCGGGATGGCGCAGTTCAAGGTGTCGATGGCCCCGGCCAGGATGATGACTTTCGCCCTGGGATCGTGCGTAGGCATTGTGCTCTACGACCCGGTCTCAAAGATCGGAGGGCTCGCTCACGTGATGCATCCGAGCAGTGAGAGGGTTCAGAACAATCTGAACAGGGCAAAGTTCGTCGATACAGCTGTCGAACTGATGCTCTCGCGGATGGCCAAGAAGGGCGCAAAGAGGACCAGGATCGAGGCGAAGATTTTCGGCGGCGCAAGGATGTTCCAGACGATAAGTGCCAGCCCCGGTGTGATGCAGATCGGTGAGGAAAATGTGAAGGCGACGAAGAGGGAACTGGCGGCGAGGAACATTCCGATAGTGGCCGAATCGACCGGAGGAGAAAAGGGAAGGACAGTGTTCTTCGACGTTACAAGTGGAAAGGTGACGGTCAAGGACGCGCAGGGGAAACAGGAGAAATTCTGATGGCTTATGAGGAGAATGCAGCGGCGAAGGGGAACATCCGTGTGCTGATAGGCGAAGATTCCGCCTTCATGCGCCGGGTGATCGCCGACTCTCTCGATGCGGAGCCCGGGATAGAAGTGGTAGGAACGGCGGCCAACGGCCGCGAGGTTCTCAGGAAACTCGTAGACCTGCAGCCTGACGTGATAACTCTCGATCTCGAGATGCCGAGAATGGACGGACTTGAAACGCTGAGATACATCATGAGCGAGTGGCCGACACCCGTAGTGATACTCAGCGGTCATACGGCGGAAGGCGCCAGAATGGCGCTTACCTGCCTCGAGTACGGTGCGGTTGACTTTGTGTCGAAGACCTTCAAGGGCATGCGTTTCCCTGTCAGGGAACTCGTCTCAAAGGTCAAGCTCGCCGCGACAGTCGATGCTGAAAAGGTGCGTTTCGCGCCTGTTGAATTCGATCTCAAGGCGAAGATCAGGCCGTCGCGCAAATCGAGGACCGAATGCGTGGTCTGTATCGGAGCAAGTACAGGAGGGCCGCAGGCTCTCGGAGAGATAATTCCGAGGCTTCCGGCCGATCTGCCCGCATCGGTAGTTATAGTGCAGCACATGCCCTCGAATTTTACCACCTACCTCGCCGAGAGGCTTGACGCAAGATCGGCGATGTACGTGATGGAAGCCGAGGACGAAGGAGCGGTAAGGCCGGGAAGCATCCTTGTCGCGCCGGGCGGAAGGCATCTTCTCCTCGATGAGAAGGCCGGCCAGCCCATGACGATGCTGCTTCCGAGAAATGAAAAACAGAGGACGGCATGTCCATCGATAGATTTCGCGCTTACTTCTATAGCGCCGATTTTCAAGAAGAGGCTCATCTCGGTCATACTTACCGGAATGGGTAGGGACGGGGAGGCTGGGTGTGACGCCGTGAGGAAGTACGGCGGCAGGGTGATCTGCCAGGATCGCGAGACGAGCATGATATACGGGATGCCCGGTGCGGTCACATCGGCTGGATTGGCACACGAGATACTTCCGGTCCAGGAGATAGCTGGTCAGATAGTCAGGGAAGTGGAAGAAGCAATAGCAGGAGTTATGGCAAGTGAAAGTAAGTGACTACAAGGTGCTCTTTACCAGCGAGGCGGGTGAGATCCTGCAGTCGCTCGAGTCAGGCGTAATGTCACTCGAGAACGGCAGTGATTCCGCTGCCTGCGTGGAGGAGCTCTTTCGTAATGCACATAATCTCAAGGGTATGTCCGGTGCGATGGGATACGATCACGTCGTAGAGGCGAGCCATGCCATGGAGAACGTACTCGATCGCTGCCGCAAGGGCGAGATGACCGTGCACCAGGCGGAAGCTGACCTTATGCTCAGGGCCGTCGATATGCTCAGAGAGCTTGTCAGGATTGCAGTGGACGAGGAAGAGGCAGATGATACAGATCTTCTTGCCGACTTTTTCGTTCTGCTCTCGCCGATGACGACCCGGATGCTCGAAAGCCATCCCGAAACCGAAAAGCAGACTGAACAGCAGGTAGAACCTGAAGACACAGATAACACTGATGAGACGGACGATGACGAGGAAGACGAGCCTGCGGCGGCCTCCGGTGAAGCGGAAAAGGAAAGCGCCGTCGATAAGGCGGAACCGGCCTCCAAAGGAGGCTTCGGGGAGAGGGTAACATCCACGAGGGTGGACCTCGAGCGTCTCGATGCCCTGATGGATTTCGTCGGTGAGCTGATAATCAGCAGGATCAAACTTGCCAGCATCGCTGGAAAGATCGGTTCCAAAGCGCTCAATGAGGAACTCTCCTCATCCGGAAAACTGATATCAGAGATACAGAAGGAAGTGATGGAAGCGAGGCTGATACCTGTCGGCCAGGTCTTCCAGCGGTTCAAGAGGCTCGTGAGGGATTCCTCGCTTGCCCTGGAGAAGGGTGCCAGGCTCGACATCGTCGGATCCGACATCGGTCTCGACAGGACCGTGCTCGAGGCGATGGTCGATCCGCTCGTCCATCTCTTGCGAAACGCCGTCGATCACGGGATCGAAACACCCGAAGAGCGGATCAGACTGGGCAAGCCGGAAACGGCCAGAATCGTGCTCAGCGCGAAAAGAGACAGAAATTTTGTCATCCTGCAGGTCACCGATGACGGCAAAGGCATCGACCTTGAAAAGGTACAGGAAAAGAGACAGCTAGATACGGAAAACACTGAAACAGAGTCAATTAGCGACGATGAGCTCTGCAACGTGCTTTCTTCAGCGGGCTTTTCGACCCGTGAGGAAGTAAGCAGGTTCTCCGGCAGGGGAGTCGGCATGAACGTTGCGAAGAAAGCCGTGGACGGCCTCGGGGGATCGATGAAGCTGCACAGCGAGCCGGGAATCGGCACGACTGTTACGCTGCAGCTTCCGATAAATCTCTCGATAATAAAAGCGCTGCTGTTCGAGGTCGGGGGCGACGTACACGCTCTTCCGGCCGAATACGTATGTGAGACCTCGCGCGTCGAGCGCGATTCGTTCAGGACCGTAATGGGGCAGGAAGTCATGCAGTATGCCGATGAGATCGTGCCGATCGTGAGGCCGGACGATCTTTTCGGGATCGAGACATCCACCCATGGTTCGCGATATATAAAGCTGATTCTCGTCGATACGGGAAATGGGAAGGTAGGCCTGGTCACAAAGAGGATACTCGGCCAGCAGGACATCGTGATCAAGGGACTGCCCTCACTTATCCGCGGAGCAAGCGGGATAACCGGAGCGACGATTCTCGGCAGTGGAAGGATAGCATTTATATGGGATCCACGTTCTCTATTCAAAGGAAGGTGTCTTGATGAGCCCCATTAAGAGGCCGTCGTATCTGAGGATCGACGCGTTGAAGGAGCTCGGAAACATCGGGTCGGCGCATGCCATAACCGGTCTTGCGGAACTGCTGAAAAGGAGGATCGATGTCTCGATTACGAACGTGGATATCATTCCTCTCCAGATAATCTATACGCTGTTCAATGGACCGGAATCGATGATCTCCGTCGTATATCTCGAGGGTTACAGTGAGAATTTCAGAGGCATGATGTTTCTGCTGTTCCCCCATCCGGAAGCGGAAAAAATGATCGAGATGGCGACGGGCGAGCCGGTCGAAGGTCCGAATATTACTGATGAGTACGCTCTCTCCACTCTGAAGGAGATCGGCAACATCATGTGCGGCTGCTATCTGAATATCTTCTCGACATTTATAGGAAAGAAGATAATGCACTCCGTCCCCCAGGTCTCGTACGACATGCTCGGCGCGGTAATGGATTCGATCCTCGTCGACCTGAGCCTGGAATCGGATTACGCGATCGTTCTGGAGACGGCGTTTACGCTGACCCAGAACGAATGCAAGGGATTCTTGTTCTTTATACCAACGTCGGACTCGATCGACACGATCTTTGACGCGATCAATGTCGATTAGAGACGAAAGGAGACAACAGTGAAAGCCAGAGTACTGGTAGTAGATGATGCGATCTTCATGAGGAAGATGATTTCGGACATCCTCGAAGGTAACGGAATGGAGGTCGTCGGCGAGGCCGACACGGGTGCGCTTGCTGTTGAGAAATACAAAGAGCTCAAGCCCGATCTCGTGACGATGGATATCATCATGCCCGAGATGAACGGAATCGACGCTGTACGGCAGATCATGTCGAACGACTCGCAGGCGCGGATCGTAATGTGCAGCGCGTTAGGCCAGCAGGCTCTCGTCCAGGACGCTCTTACGGCCGGGGCGAAAGACTTTCTGATCAAGCCTTTCAACCCTTCGAGAGTGATCGAAGTGGTAACAAAGATTCTCAGCCAGGTTCAGAACGTCTAGGGGAGGATCGAAAGGACCTGTTATGCCTGAAGCTAAAAAACAAGAAAGGGACGTTCTTCTGGGCTTTGCCGATAGGGTCGATCGCAATGACCCCGGCGCCTTGAACAATCTCGGCGTGCTCTACTATCGCAAGGGCGTGTACGACGAGGCGATAAAGCAGTTCAAGGAAGCGTTGAAGATCGATCCGAGATTCGAACTGGCGAGGGAAAATCTTCTTTATCTCTTCTCGGAGACGAAGATAGAGGATCCCGACGTAAGCCGGTGGAAAAAGGAGGTCGAAGAGGACCCCGCCAACGTAGAGGCCTTTCTGAGGCTTGGTGTGAGCTATCAGAACATGGGCTGGCTGGATGAGGCTGCCGAGACGCTTGGACAGGTCGTCGGGCAGAATCCAGAGCACTACATGGCGAGGATCCATTTCGGTTCGGTGCTGAAAGCGCAGGGGCTGTACCAGCAGGCGCTCGAGCACTTCCTCAGTGCGGCGGACAATGTAAGCAAGTCGGCCGTGTTCCACACTGATCTCGGAGAGATCTACTACAACCTCGGAAGGACCGACGAAGCGATACTCGAACTGAGGACCGCGATAAAGATCGACGCCGACTACTGGCGCTCGCATTTCCTGCTTTCGTTCGCGTTCGGCGATATCGGCCATTACCAGGATGCCCTGGAGGAGAGCCGCGTCGCTTCGAAGCTCAATCCGTCGTTTCAGAACACGGAAGCCAATCTCGCGCTTTCCGATGATGACAGCGATGGAATGAGAAGCCAGGGGAAGGATATCCCCAGCCTCGAGAGCACGAACTTTACGCTCGGCACCGCTTATCGGCAGCGCGGCTATCTTCCTGAAGCGCTTAAAGAGTTCCGCAAGGCCCTGCAGGACATGCAGGAGAAGGACCGTGTCTATATCGAGATGGCCAAGGTCCATATAGCGGAGAAAGACGCAACGGAGGCTCTCGCCTTCCTGCTCAAAGCGCTCGAGGATAATCCGAACAATCCGTCGGCGTACCTGCTGTGCGGGACGATCTACCATGAGGCGGGAGAGTTCAGGAAAGCGGCGATATGCTATCTCCAGGCTTTCCGTTTGAATACAGCCGATCCGGATACGATGAACAATCTCGGAACGCTGCTGTATCAGACCGGCCTTGTCGAAGAGGCGGAGAGGATGTTCAAGAAGGGACTGAACATCAATATTTACAACCTCGAACTCAACTACAATTACCTCACCAGCATCCTGTTCCGCGAGGAATACCCGATGGCCGAGAACCTCCTTCAGAGGCTCGAGGCGTTCACGGGAAAGAGCGCGATCCTCTATGAGAAGAGGGCCCTGCTGCATTACAAGCTCAACAGGATGACGCTGGCCCTGTTCGATATCGAAAGCGCGCTTGCATGCGACAAGCGCCATGCGGATGCTCATTATCTCAAAGGCCTGATTGCTCTGAGAGAGGATAATTTCAAGGGAGCGATCCACTCAATAGTCGAGGCCGCCGCCATATACCCGGAATACACGGGAATGCATTTCCTCATCTCACACGGGGAACAGGTAACGGCCGACTCTGTCAGGGTCGATTCGAAACTCGGCGATGAGCCTGATGATGAACTCATCGAGCTGCTTCAGGCGGGCGCAAGCCGAAGGTTCGACAAGATCCGTGAGAGTCTCGAGTCATTCGTGGCTGACGGGAAGAAGGACCTCGAGAGGATGAGGAACAAATCCGCGAAGAAGAAGTCAGTTCCAGCGCCCGAGCCTCCGGCAGAGAAACCTGCCGCCGAAGTAGAGGCCCAGCAGGAGTCAGGCGTGAAGAAAATAGAGGATATGATCCTTGATGACGACGATCCAGTCGATCTCATCGAGGAGCTCAAATTCGATCTGTAGAAGCTGAAAGGAAAAGGGACAATGGCGATCCAGTCATCAATCGAAGAACTCGGGCTGTTTGACCTGTTTCAGGTCTTTCACATGAATGAGAAGACCGGCCGGTTGATCATTACCGACGTCGACGGCAGCCGTGAGGCCCTTATTCTCTTCAATAGCGGCTCGGTATGCATGGCATCGATCCATGACAGATCGTCCAGATCCATTTTCAATCTGCTCGAGGAATGGGGAGTCGCGGATTCCAGCTCGATAGTCGAGATCGAAAAAGCGCTGCCCAAGTACAAGGGCCTTATCGAATGTCTTGAGGGCCTGAATATCTCATCGGGAACTCACCTCGAGAATTTTTTCGCTTCCAGGATGAGGGAATCTGTATACGACATCTTCAAATGGGAGAAAGGTGACTGCCGCTTCATCGAGGAGGACCTCGACTCGAGGCGGGAGATCATCGTCAGTCTCAACACTGAGAACCTCATTCTCGAGGGCGCGAGGCGTATCGATGAATGGTCGAACATCAAGAACAAGGTGCCGTCAAGGCACTCGATCTTCAGTCTCTGTCAGGGCAACGAGGAGGGCCAGGCCCTTAACCTCAAGCCTCGGGAGTGGGAGATCCTTTCGCTGATCGACGGGCAGAATTCGGTCAACGAGATCAACGACAAGGTCGGCGAGGAGCTGTTCACCTCGAGCAAACTCATCTACGGACTCGTGGTCATGGGAGTGATCGATCTGGTCACGGACGATATCGATCCCGAGGTCGGCGCCGGCAACGAGGAACGTATCGAGGAACTGCTTCGGAAGGGCCGCAATTACTACAGCCGTCTCAATCTCGAGAAAGCGGCGGCGGAGTTCGAGAAAGCCCTTCAGATAGACCAGGATAATTTTGAGGCTCTGCGTATGCTCGGTGAGATCTACTACAAGATGGACAGGCTCAGTGAGGCCCTTGTCTACCTTCGCAAGGCGAGGGATATGAGGCCGAACAACCAGAAGACGCTGTTCATCAAAGGTTATCTGCACGCGCGTCTCGGCGAGGTCGAGCAGGCTATAGAGGAATGGGAAGAGCTCCGTGAAAAGACGGGGAACCCGAAGATCATCGACCTGGTCAAGCGCCGCATCAATGTCGCCAGGGAGTGGGAAAAGGTCCTGCAGGAGTACTAGATCCGGCTTTCCCCGCACCAGCCAGCGATACTCTCATCATAATCAATATTCATTTATGTTGACTGCCGCACCTTAACGGGTAGAATCCCGTCAGACGTTCATCTATCCTGATATTGCACCTCTGTGACATTCTCACTAGCGGTAAGGAGGCTCCGAAATGCTCGATCTGATGGCCAGGAACTGGTGGACCTACATTGTCAGGGGATGCGTGGCTCTGATCTTCGGGCTGTACGCCTGGTTCATGCCGGGAATGGCGATGAAGGTCATGCTGATGTTCTTCGGCATATTTGTCCTGCTCGAGGGGATATTCGCTATTGTAGGATCGATAGTGGCGAGAAAAGAGAGCGAGGTCTGGTGGCTCGTCCTGCTTGAGGGACTGGCGGGCCTTGCCCTCGGGCTGATCACCCTGGCCAGGCCGGGTTTTGTGGCAACAATGATAGTGCTGTTCATAGCCTTCTGGGCCATATGGGGCGGAGTGTTCAGGATACTCGCGGCGATAAGGCTCAGGAAGGAACTCGACAGCGAGTGGCTCCTTATATTTGGAGGTATCCTCTCCATACTCTTCGGTGCCATGCTGTTCAAGTATGTCGGAGCGGGTATCGTAGCGATCTCATGGATGATCGCCTTCTTCGCGACGATGTTCGGTGTGCTGCTGATAAGTTTCGGGCTCAAGGCGAGGAAGTTCCAGAAGGAAGCGGGAACGCCGTCATTATAGAGTGATCCTAGGCGACGACGATCTCGTCGTTGTCATGGATGACAGCGGAACGTGTCATTGATGTTACGGCGAGGCCGCCGACCTGTACGGCGATGGTCTCGCCGTTCGTCTCTCTGACATCGACATGTACCCTGGAGAGCTTGTCAGCCTCGGGGCCCTGCTCCATCACTGCGGCCTGCGATGTGATTACGCCGTGCCTCAGCATGTAGGCCGCGATGCTCGATCCGCCGGCTCCCGAACCGAGATCCTCCCACATACCCATCGCCGGTGAGAAGTGGCGCGAGTAGCAGATGCAGTCGTCGTTCAACGCATCGGTCGTGAAGACATCGGTCGTCTGTACGCCCATCTTCAGGTTGAGAAGCTTCAGTTTGATAAGGTCGGGGCAGAGCGACAGCAGCGTCTGTGAACTGTGCACGGGGATGACGAGCTGGTATACGCCGTTGAAGACTATCTCGACAGGAAGGCCGGTCGACGTGATCTCGCCCTCCGGGATGCCGAGGGTCCCGGCGATCACCGATACTGTCGCGTCGGGAAGCTGGAACCGTTCTATCGATCGATGGATCATTATCTTTTTCAGCGCGCCGGGTGTTCCCGCGGAGTTGAGCGGCATCGAGTCAGGTCCGTCCAGATCATAGCAGTCGTCGCCCTCTTCGAAGTGAAAATCGACCGGCATAACGCCTGCGTTCGTCTCGATATTCTTTGTGGTGACTCCCTCACAAAGAGGAACCATCCCTTCCTCGGCAAGCGCGAAGCATGTAGCGATCATCGCATGGCCGCTGAAGTCATATTCGTTGCTGGGAGTGAAGAACTTGACCCTGAAATCGGCGTCATTGACATAGGGCCTCGTGACATAGGTCGACTCGAGGATGTTCATCTCCGCCGCTACCCGCTGCATCTCCTCGGTAGAGAGGCCCTCGGCCCCGGTCGCCACGAGCGCCGGATTGCCGCAGAACGGGGAGGTGGAGAATACGTCTATCTGCTTGAGTATAAGTTCTTTCAAAATATCACCCTTTGTGCAAGACAGAGTAATTAGTGCATAAACGGTACCATAGGGGCACCAAAGTGGCTAAAACCCACAAATACAGGCAGTTAAATACTAACGATTCTTCTTAAAATGAACCCACCGGTGGTGTATACTTTCGCCACTTACATCTCATGAGAAGGAGGAAAAGATGGGAGTTTCATGCGCTCGGCCCACGGGAGGACCTGTCGGCGAGCCCCTCGATGAAAAGACTGATCAGGCTGCTGTAGAGAAAAAGGAGGTTTCTTCCATGGTATCTGTCGGAAAAAAGGCTCCCGATTTTAATGCTCCGGCATATCACAAGGGAGAGTTCACAAGCGTTCAGCTTTCCGATTTCCTCGGGAAGTGGGTGATACTCTGTTTCTACCCTGGTGATTTTACATTCGTCTGAGCGACGGAACTGTCGGCGGTCGCCGACGCGTTCCCTAAATTCCAGGACCTCGGTGTCGAGGTGCTTTCGATGAGTGTGGACAGCATGTTCGTACACAAGATGTGGGACGACAATGAGCTGTCAAAGATGGTGGATGGCGGCGTTCCCTTTCCGATGCTCTCCGACGCGGGGGGCAAGGTCGGAAAGGTATTCAGCATATATGACGAGGATGCCGGCGTCGAGAACAGGGGCAGGTTCCTGATCGATCCCGATGGCGTCATTCAGGGTTACGAGGTGTTGACGCCCCCCGTGGGTCGAAACGTCTCCGAGACCATCAGGCAGATCCAGGCCTTCCAGCTCGTAAGAGAGAGCAAAGGCACGGAGGCCACTCCTTCCGGTTGGAAACCGGGCAAGAAGACCCTGAAGCCCGGACCTGACCTGGTCGGCAAGGTATGGGAGGTATGGAAGACCGAAGAGGCCTTCGACTGATAGCATGA
>RCNF010000008.1_pt1 | contig 79096 bp, 49 predicted proteins | sample 2041311 | NCBI WGS metagenome assembly RCNF01 (sample SAMN09708228, study PRJNA481090) | Marine sediment metagenome, whole genome shotgun sequencing project. | biome: marine sediment; feature: ocean; material: sediment; isolation source: Sewage treatment plant 2 marine sediment (STP2) ...
TCATGTCGGCCTCCTGACGGTAAGGGACGCGGCAGGCAATACCTCGAGCGCGATATTCCATTTCGCCATCCACGATCTGCCCGAGATAACGACGGCTCGCAGGCTCGAAGCGGCCCCCGAGGTTGTCTTCGCGGCAGCCGACCCTGACGGAGGCGACCTGGCGGTAAGTCTTTTCGAATCGTTCGACGGCGGAAGCACCTGGAGCGAGCTCGAACCGAGGCGGGAGGGTGAATACTTCAGGGCCGGCGTGACCGACCGGACAGGCGCGGTCTACAGGATAGACGCGGTCGATGACGAGGGCGCATCGGTCAGCAGCTGGTTCGCCTCGCCTCAGCTTTCATCGGAGCGGGACATGGTCTTCGCGACGCTCAGGCCGGTAACTTACCAGGAGGGTGTTATCCTTCACATGAGGACCGACGTCGCACTGGCCTCGGCGCCGAGGATATCGGCGGGAAAGGAAGAGCTTCCTGTCTACCAGACGGCTTTGTCGGAGTATGTCGCTATCGGTGACATCGCGGATCTTAATAACGGCTTAACGGTCTTTACTGCTTCAGGAACAGATTACAGGGGATTTCCTGTCTACGCGGCGAAGGCCTCCAGGATATTCACGCTCCGTTCCGGCGGCAGCGCAAGGTTCACACTCTCCGATTCGATAGACGCGAGGATGGAGGCGCCGTCACTTCGAACGGTTGTACCTCTGCGTGTCACCGAGGTCCCGATGCGCGGGGCCGTTCCTCCCGGACTGGTCCCGGTCAGCGCACCGTTCGAAATCGATTTTCCCAGGGAGAACCTGTCGAAATCGATGCGCCTTCACTGCGATCCAGCCGAGAAGGCGGGGCTCTTCATCTGGAAAGAGGAGAAGGGCTGGAAATGTGTCGGCGTCCCGGCGATGGAGGGTGGGTACGTATCGGTCGGCAGGCCGGGGACGTATCTCTTCCTCACCGACGGGATCCCCCCGGTGATCGAGCATGTGGCGGTCGAAAAGAACCACGAGGGTAGCGGCTTCTTCAAGCCGTACTTCTGTTCGGTCCCCGTTACAGAGGAAGGGACAGGCGTAGACCCGTGGGCCGCCGAGGCCACGCTCGGAGGAGAGAGGGTCGTCTGCGAATGGGACGAGTTCAGGAAAAGGCTAATAATACCGGTTCCGGCGACCTTCCCGGCGGGCCACACGGTGCTCAGCGTCGAGGTCAGTGACAGGGCCGGAAATCGGAGTGCAGGCGAATTCGGATTTGTGCTAGAATAGGCGGCGGGGAGGTAGAGGCAGAATGGCCGGCGCAGGATTTCTTCATCTTCATAACCATTCAGAGTACAGCCTGCTCGACGGGGCGTTCCGTATAAAGGACATCGTGTCGACCGCTGTCGAGATGGAGATGGGCGCGGTCGCGCTGACCGATCACGGGAACCTCTTCGGCGCGATCCCGTTCTACCGCGAGGCGAAGGCGGCGGGGATCAAGCCTATCATCGGGATGGAGGCCTACGTCGCCAGGGGAGGCCTCACGCAGAAGACCGCGGTGAAAGGGCGGGCTCGCAACGAGCATCTCGTCCTCCTGGCGAAGAACGAGACGGGATACAGGAACCTCCTCGAACTTTCCTCGATAGCGTACACGGAGGGCTTCTATTACAAGCCGAGGATAGACCTCGAGCTACTCGCGGAAAAGTCGGAGGGACTCATCGGCCTTACCGCATGCCTGCAGGGGTCGATCCCGAGGCTCCTGAGGGATAACCGCAGGGATGAAGCGGTAAATGTGGCCAGAAGGATGACCTCGATATTCGCGCCCGGCGATTTCTACATCGAGCTCCAGAACCACGGTATACCGGAAGAGATCGAGCTGATCCCGCAGCTTGTCGATCTGGCACGCGAGCTCGATCTGCCGATCGTCGCGACGAATGACTGTCACTTCTGCAGAGCCGATGACCATGAGGCCCACGACGTCCTTCTCTGCCTTCAGACGGGCAAGGACCTCGCGGACCCGGCAAGGGGGATGCGTTCTCACCCCGAGACTTATTTCAAATCTCCCGAGGAGATGCAGAAGCTCTTCGCCGATTATCCCGATGCCCTCTCGAACACGCTCGAGATCGCGGCCAAGTGTGATTTCGAGCTGACCGACAAGGGGACGCAGCTCCCGATATTCCCGATACCGGAATCTTTCAAGACTCCCGGGGAGTATCTCGAGCACCTCGTCGACGGGTATCTTCCCGAGCGTTTTGCCGAGGTGACCGACGAGGTGAGGAAGAGGATCAGGTACGAACTCGACGTCATCAACAAGATGGATTTCGCCGGGTATTTTCTCATCGTATGGGACATCGTTCATGCCGCCAAGGAGATGAAAATACCGGTCGGGCCGGGCAGGGGCTCGGCGGCCGGCAGCCTTGTCTGTTACGTTCTCGGCATCACGAACATAGATCCTCTGGAGAACGGCCTCCTATTCGAAAGGTTCTTAAATCCCGAGCGTATATCGATGCCGGATATAGATATAGACTTCTGTGATGAGAAGCGTCAGGAAGTCATCGACCATGTCGTCGAGAAGTACGGCAAGGAGAATGTTTGTCAGATAATCACCTTTGGCCGGATGGCGGCGAGGGCCGTAGTGAGGGATGTCGGCAGGGTGCTGAAGATCCCGTACGGCGATGTCGACAAGCTCGCCAAGCTGATTCCGCCTGTGCCGGGCACGCGCCTCGAGGACGCGATGCAGGACGTGCCCGAGATAAAGGAAAAATACGCGAAGGAACCGCAGATAAAGAAACTCCTCGACCTGTCGTTGCGGCTCGAGGGGCTGGCCCGCCACGCGTCGACTCATGCCGCCGGACTGGTGATCACGCCGACCGCGCTCGTTGAACATGTGCCCCTCTACCGCTCGAGCAAGGGCGAGGTAACGACGCAATACGAGATGAAGATCCTCGAGAGTATCGGCCTGCTCAAGATCGACATCCTCGGGCTCAAGACTCTCTCGCATCTCGAGAATACGATCGCTCTGATAAAGGAGCACGAGGGGATCGAGCTCGATATCGACGAACTGCCGATCGATGATCCCGATACATTCGAGTTGCTGAAGAAGGGGCAGACTGTCGCCCTCTTCCAGCTCGAGTCATCCGGGATGCGCGATCTCCTGCGCAGGATCGAACCGACAGTCTTCGGTGACATCACAGCGGTCAACGCCCTGTACAGGCCCGGGCCTCTCGCCAGCGGGATGGTGACCGACTTCATCGAGCGCAAGCACGGCCGCAAGAGAATCCGGTACGACCACAAGCTTCTCGAACCGATCCTCGAGGAGACGTACGGCGTGATCCTCTACCAGGAACAGGTCATGAAGATCGCCAGTGAGATGGCGGGTTTCACACTCGGACAGGCCGATATCCTGCGGCGCGCGATGGGTAAGAAGAAGGTCAAGGAGATGGAGAAGCAGCGCAAGGCCTTCATTTCGGGATCTGTCGAGCGCGGCATTCCGCAGAAGACCGCGAAGAAAGTATTCGAACTTATGGCTCATTTCGCCGGGTACGGATTCAACAAATCCCACTCGGCTGCGTACGCGATGGTTTCGATGCAGACGGCCTACCTCAAGACGCATCATACCGAGGCCTTCATGGCGGCGGCGATGACGAGCGACATGGGGAACACGGACAGGCTGATCATCCTTCTCGATGAATGCAGGAGCCTCAGCCTTGTCGTCGATCCTCCCGACGTCAACTCGGGCGGAACGGTATTCGGTCTGGCGGGAGGCGCCATCTCGTACGGCCTCGCGGCGATAAAGAACGCGGGGGAGAAGGCGATCAGAAGCATCGTAGAGGAGAGGAAAGAGAACGGCCCCTTCAACGATCTCTTCGATTTCTGCGACCGTATTGACCTGAAGCAGGTCAACCGGCGGGTCATAGAGGCCCTCATCCAGAGCGGCGCGATGGATTCGCTCCCCGGAAACAGGGCGCAGAAGATGGTATCGCTCGACCGTGTCATCCAGCGTGCGCAGCGCAACCAGGCGGCGAAGGACAAGGGGCAGAGCCTTCTCATGTTCGGCGAGGGCACTTCCGACATAGAGACCGTACCTCTCGAAGATGTTCCGCCATGGGACGAGAGCGAGCGCCTCCACAGGGAGAAGGAATCGCTCGGGTTCTACTTCTCGGGGCATCCACTCGACAGGTATCGCGAGCTCCTCGGACCGATCCTCTCGGTCGACAGCACGACTCTGCGGGAGAAGAAGGACCGCGACTCTGTCGTCCTCGCCGGGATGGTCACCGACCAGAGGGTGATCAACGACCGGAAGGGAAACCAGATGGCCTTCGTTACCCTGGAGGATTTCAACGGCTCGTACGAGGTGATCGTTTTCGCCAGCTCGTTCAAGACGAGCAGGGAGAGACTCGAAAAGGACAAGCTCGTAGTTATCCCGGGGAAGATAACGATAAGAGATGGAAGCGATACGAAGATCATTGCCGACAAGGTCTACACAATAAATGAAGCTCTGAGGTACCTCACCCGGGCTGTGCATCTCAGGGTCGAGGGCGAGAAGCTCGGTGACGCCGAGCTTGAGAGTATGAGAGACACGATATCACGGTATTCGGGAGAGAAGTCAGTCGTGCTTCATGTTAAGCTCAACGGGGACGGCGAAAAGATGGTAAGGCCGAGGGCGATGGGGGTATCCCCGGGCCTCGAGCTGATAGAGGAATTGAAGAATATTTCGGGGGTGGAACATGTGGAAGTCTCGTAGGCTGATAATCCTGTCTGTCACTGTCGCTACGGCTGCGATGCTTGTTGCCGGCGGCGCGCAGGCGCAGCTGCTCGAGGACCTCAAGGTGGTCTCCACACCTACGGCAGGCCTTATCGGACATGGGTCGTATCTGTTCGAGGGCAGGATAGGCCCTGGAAACGACCTCCTCTTCGGGATGGGGGTCGGGTTCCACGACAGATTGATGGTCGGGATGTCTTTTGGTCTCCAGAACTTCATCGGCAAGGGTGATATCGAGGCGAACAACCTGCCCGGTTTCCAGCTGAGGGTAAGGGTGATCGAGGAAGGGCTTGCCGGCCCGGCGTTTGCCCTCGGACTCGACACGCAGGGCGAGGGACGCTATGACGATGAGGATGACAGGTACGAGCGCAAATCGCTCGGTGCGTACGGCGTGCTCAGCAGGAACTTCGACGCCCGCATCAACATCGGGATCCACGGAGGCATCAACTACTCCTTCGAGAACAGGGACGAGAGCAGCGTCGACCTTTTTGCCGGCACTTCCTTTACGATTGTCCCGGGGCTGACCCTGCTGCTCGATTACGATGCCTGTCTCGATGACAATGATTCAGATATTACTACGACGAGGACAAAGGGCAGGGGTTATCTCGACTGCGGGATCAGGTTCGACTACGGGGAGAATCTCAGGATGCGCCTTCTTTTCAAGGACCTTCTCGGCAATTATATCCCGGAGAGCGGTGTGGCCCGCTCGTTCGAGATCCTGTACATGAACTGGTTCTAGAAAGATGTGATCGAATGGAAGAGAGCGACACAAAGATCCTCGAATTCGAAAAACCGGTATACGAGCTCCAGGCCAGGATCGACCGCATGAAGAAGGAAGGCAAGAGCTCGGCAGGAGATATAGCGGGCCTCGAGCAGCGCCTTGCAGATCTTGAGGGAAAGGTCTATCACGGCTTGACCGCGTGGGAGCAGGTCCTGCTCGCCAGGCACGCGATGAGGCCGACCGCCATCGATTACATAAGGATGATGTGCAATGAGTTCGAGGAACTCCACGGTGACCGCTTCTTCAGGGACGATCCGGCGATAGTCGGCGGCATAGCCGTCATCGGCGGGCGCAAGGTGATGGTCGTCTCGCACGAGAAGGGCCGAAATACGAGGGAGAAGATCACGCGCAACTTCGGGATGGCCAGTCCCGAAGGATTCAGGAAGGCGCTTCGCCTGATGAAGACGGCCGAGAAGTTCGGGATGCCGATACTCTCGATCGTCGATACGCCGGGGGCCTATCCTGGCGTGGAGGCCGAAGAGAGGGGCCAGCCGAGAGCGATAGCCGACAACCTTCAGCAGGTGTTCGACATAGATACTCCCATCGTGGTCGTGATAATAGGCGAGGGTGGAAGCGGGGGTGCCCTGGCGCTCGCCGTCGGGGACAGCGTGATGATGCTGGAGCATTCGATATATTCCGTCATATCGCCCGAGGGGTGCGCCGCGATCCTGTGGAACAGCAGGGACAAGGCACCTGACGCCTCCGAGGCCCTGAGGCTCACAGCGGAGGACTGCCTCAAGCTCAAGGTCATCGACCGGATCATCGTGGAATCGAGAGGAGCGGCCCACAGGGACCCCGAGGGGACCGCCATGCTGCTCAGGGACGAGGTCCTCGCGGAGCTGGACATGATCGAGGGCATCCAGGCCGATCTCCTGCTCGATCGCAGGCGTCAGAAGTTCTCTGAAATGGGCGTTTTCGAGGAGTAGGGAAGAGCCTTTCCTGATTATCGGCTTGACCTGAAGGCCTGATATTATATATAATTATGGAGCCAGCTTAAGGAGCGGGGAGCATCGATCCCCGCTAAAATATTGCTTCTGTGCTGCAGGTCCCTGATGGGAAGTTGGATATTTCCGTCTTTTCAGGGATTTTTCTTTTAAGGGGAAGAACGATGGTCAAAAAGGATCTGCTCGATATTCTTGCCTGTCCCCGCTGCAAGGAAAAGGTCGTCCTCAGCGAGGACGGCTCGTGGCTGATCTGTAAGGACTGCGCGGTGAAATATCCTGTCGAAGAGGATATTCCCATCATGCTCATAGAGCGCGCGGTCCCTGTCGACGACTGATTTCCCCCGCGGAGGCACAGTCCGTGAGCGTGTTTACTCATTTTGCCGCAGGAGCGCTGGCCGGATCGCTCATACCGATTCCGATCGCGGCTCCGTTTGTCGGCCTCGGCAGCCATCTGCTGCTCGACATGATCCCTCACAAGGACTTCGAGGACTACCGTCTTGAGATCGTTCTCTGGGTAGCCGCGATGATCGTACTCTTCGCCGGCGGTGCGTACAGCTGGGCCATAGTGCTCTGCGGACTCTTCGCTGTCCTTCCCGACCTGGAGAACCTGCTCCACAAGACGGGTAAGATCCGCCGCGACCAGATGATATTTCCGGGCCACCGCAAGGGCCTTTTATGGCACGGCAGGGAGACCGGTGTGTGGAGCGTCGTCCTGCAGGTCGCCTTCACGATCGTTGTAATAGCCTGGATGATCAGGAGGAACGGATGAAAAGACTTCCGATACTGCTTCTGATCGCTTTACTCGTTCCGGCAGCGGCCGGAGCAGGTAACTGGCGTATCGTCTCCGAGGACAACGCAGGGATAACGATAGAGTTCACATCGGGCAGCCCCGCAGTCACCCGCTCGGGTGAAAACGCGACCGTCCGGATACCCGGGTTTACCCAGGAGAGGATACCGGGCCTTCACGTGCTTCCAGTCAAAAGATTTCTGATAGAAGTGCCAGCTGATCGCGGAATCAGGCTTCAGGTTCTGGACAGCCGCAGTCTTCCGATAGAAGGCGGCGTACCTGAAGTCTGGTCCAGCGGCGGGGAAGACGCTGTTCCGTCGATACACAGGGACCACGCCGTACTTGCCGCAGTCGAGACGATGAGGAAGAAGAGGCTGGCGCTCGTCGATATATATCCCGTTCTCACCGGCGGCGAGAATGAAGGGCTGCTCCACGCGGAGAGGATAACGATAAGGCTGTCCTGGGCTCCGGCCCCGGTACCATCCGGAAAACCCGCCGCGCCGAGGCCCGAGGACCGGTTCGTCATAGGAGCGGGGAGATGGAGCGGCGAGGCGGAGAGACCCGCGCTCGAGGTTTCCGCCCTGAGGACGCCGTTCGAGTTCGCTCTGTCCGACAAGTGGCTGAAGCTGACTATGGATGAGACGGGGCTCTACAGGATCTCTTACGAGGATCTTACAGGCGCCGGTGTTAATCCCCAGTCGATCGATCCCGCGACCGTCCGCGTATTCACGGCCGGTCCGCTGCAGGAACCGGACAGTACGGTACACGGCGGGAGCTTCGAGGAGGATTATCACCTCTCCGAGGTTGCCCTGTACTATGACGGAGCCAATGCCGGCTCGATGATGCCCGGAGAGTATTTCATATTCTACGGCCTTTCCGAACGCGGGTGGTCCGATCACATCGATCCGTCAGCAGGCAGCGTTCATTTCTACAAGCACATGTATTTCGATAACAACGTCTACTGGATGAGCTGGGGCGGTTCGTTCGAGGGGCAGCCGGCAAGGGTGCAGAACCGCGATGTGACCACCGGCGGCGCGCCCGATCTTACAGTGACGACGTACAGCCACCGGATCCATGTCGAGTCCGACGCCCTCTACGACCCGATCCACACCGATGATTTCTGGTACTGGAGGCGCCTCAATACTGGCACGACGACATTCACCGACGCCTTCCAGTGTGTCGACGTCGCGGACGGCGCCGGGATGGTAAGGACACTCGGTTACGGACCATACATATATAACAACAGCTACAATGAGGCGGACTGCTACGTAAATTCAGAGCTCGTCGGCCACATGATCTGGACCGTCTACTCGAGTTTCAGGCCCGATACCCTCGAGACCTCTATCAGTTCGATCGTGGAGGGTCAGAACAGCTTCAGGTTCATCAAGACGATAGATGACGTGATGTACGTCCTCTGGTACGAGATCTTCTACAACAGGTACTTGAAGGCGATCAACGGGAGCCTCGACTTTTTCGCCCCGTCGGACATGCGCAGCGCGGCCGTCACTATGAACGGATTCTCCCCTTCCGAGCAGCTCTTTCTCTTCGACGTCACCGCTCATTCCAGCCCGGTAAGGCTGACCGGATGGCAGAACGATCAGGGCGAGGTAGTCTTCGAGGATGATCTCGACACCGTTCCGCTTCACTATCATGTAAGCGCCGTATCAGCGCTCCGGAGACCGGGGATAGAAATCGAGAGCATGTCCGCCGGCGTACTGCCATCACTGAGGGACGAGACGCCGCCCGACATGATAATCGTTTATCACTCAAATTTCCGTGAGGCGGCCAACCGCCTCGCCGCTCATCGCAGAAACAGCCTTCCCTTCTCGGACGCTCCGGTCATCAGGGCCGTAGATATCGAGGATGTTTACAACAACTTCTCCGGAGGGATGAAGGATCCGCTTGCTGTCAGGAACTATCTGAAATTCATGTATGACAATTTCAGCGACGGCGGCGCTCCCGTGATAGATTTCGCGCTTCTCATAGGGAACTGCACATACGACGCGAGAAACATACTCGGACGGTCGAACGATTTCGTGCCGGTGTATATAAACGTGAATTACGAGGATCAGGGCGTCGAGGACGACGATTTTCTCGCCAAGCTTGATACAGGTTATGACAGAACGGTCGATGTGGCGATAGGGAGGATGCCTGTCCTGACACGCAGGGACGCGGACCTCTGGGTCGATCGCGTGATCGATTATGAGACCGGCAATGATCTCGGGACCTGGCGAAACAGGGTTATCCTCGTCGCTGACGATGAACATTCGACCAGTACCGACAATGATTTCTACTTCACGTGGGACGCCGAATGGATGTCGTCCGATAACGGACCGATCCCTAGGTTCGTCGACTACAGCAAGATATACCTCACCGACTATCCGTTCGTCGGGGACCTCAAGCCGGGCGCGACAAGCGACCTGCTTGACGACTGGTCGAAGGGCGCCCTCGTAGTGAACTACCAGGGGCACGGATCGCCGCAGCAGCTCTCCGACGAGAGAGTCATGCAGATGGCCGATCTGTACTCCCTGTTCAATGGCTCGAAGCTGCCGCTCTTCCTCGCCTTCTCATGCACGGTGGGAGATATGGAATCACCCTACCACAGGAGTATGGGGCAGGAGATGACGGTCCTCGAAGAGGGCGGAGCGATCGGGGTCATAGCTGGAGTGGCTCCTACGATCCTGATCCCGAACAGGGAACTCAACTATATCTATTTCGGCTATCTGTTCACCGGCGGGGACAGCACCGCTTCGCAGCCGATCGGCACTTCCCTGATGATGGCGAAGGCCGACAGCAAGATCTACATGTACACGAGCAATAACGCGAAATATGTTCTTTTCGGAGATCCCGCTCTCACGCTGACCACCGCGGACCGGATGGTGCGGCACGATATCGCTGCGATAGACACGATGGGTACGGGGGGCAGGTACACGCTCAGCGGAGAGGTGACCGAGGGAGGAGAGATTCTTTCGACCTTCAACGGCACAGCGGATATTGTCGTCCAGGAATCGATGGAGATGGTCAGCAGGGACATCATTCACTGGGGCACCGAGAAGGTGCTCGAGTACAGGCTCCCTGGAAAAGATATCTTCAGGGGCTCGGTAGATGTCAACGGCGGCAGGTTCAATCTCGACTTCGTCATACCCGTCAGGTGCAGGACCGGCTCGAGAGCGAGGGTCAGGTCGTATGTGAGCGAGGCGGGAGACGACGGCGTCGGGGCCACGGATACACTCGCGATAGTAACCTCGGGAACTCTCCCTCCGAACGAGGGACCCCCCGATGTCGATCTCTACTTCTCCGGCCAGGCGACAAAGGTGAAGCAGGGAGCTATCCTCGTAGCCGATATCGAGGATATTGACGGTATCGCTATCCTCGGGACCGAGCCGCAGAACTCGATATTCTTCGAGTTTGACCGCAGCGGCTACCCGATATTCGTTACAGAGTACTTCGAATACGAGCACGGCTCATCGACGACGGGCCGGATCGAGTACCCGCTTCATTCAGGCTTCGCGCCCGGTGAGCACACCGTGATCATGAGGGCCTTCGACAATCTCGGTGAATCTGCGACAGATACGCTGGTCTTCGAGGTCGTTGAAGAGGGGCTCTACACGGTCAGCGACGTATTCAACATGCCCAATCCGTTTACGGAAACGACAAATTTTGTCTTTCAGCTGAGCAGCAGGGCAGACGTCCTCCTGCGCGTATACAACGTTTCCGGCGTAGAGATATGGAACGTCCAACTGGCGGCGGAAGAGGGATTTAACAGCATTTACTGGGAAGGAAGAGATTTCATCGGTGACCAGATCGCGAACGGGACGTATATCTACGTTCTCGAGGTATCCTTCATGGATTCCTTCAATAGAAGCGAAACGGTCAGGGGAAAGGTGGTTCATCTCAGATAACCGTTTGTCAAAATATTATTTATCAAAACGGAAAGTGTTTCCCGAATCGACCATAAATGCTTGACCGGGAAGTTTTCAGATACTTAATTTACTTAAGAAGGTCAACTAAAAGGAGAATCTGAACTATGGTAAAAGCGATCAGACTATTTGCATTCTCACTGTTCATCATCGCCGCCGCATCCTCAGTTGCCTTAGCGCAGGGAGAAGCGGGAGCGGGAAGTCTCATTATCCCACCAGGAGCGAGGGCGAACGGTATGGGGCAGAGTTTCGGGGCGATCGCCGATGACGCGACCGCTATGTGGTGGAACCCCGCCGGAATGGCGTTTGCCGAGCACCACGCCATCGACCTGATGCATTCGCAGCTGGTCCCCGATCTCGCGTCTGACGTTTTCTTCGAATACATCGGTGGTATATACAAGATCAAGGGAATAGGAACGATCGGGTTCGCGCTACAGTACCTCACATACGGTGAATGGACCGTTACAGGTACGACGCCCGAGGAACTGGGAACCGCGTCATCATGGGAAGTCGCCCCGATGATCGGTGGAGCGGTAAAGCTCGGTGACCAGGTCTCACTCGGAATGAACCTTAAGTTTATCTACGTAAGCCTCGCGCCGGCATGGGCCACGCTTGAGGGCACCGAAGGAACGGGTAGCTCCGTCGCCGTGGATTTCGGCGGACTGTGGAAGATACCCGACTTCGGTATCAGCAGCGCGAAGATCAGGCGCATGAGCCTCGGACTCGCGGTCTCGAACCTCGGGCCGTCTATCACATACATGAACAGGGATCAGGCTGCAGCCCTTCCGAGAAATCTCAGGTTCAGTCTCGCTTACGCGCCCGTTTGGAGCGATGTGAGCAAGTGGTTCATCACCGGTGAGGTCAACAGGCCGATGGTCGAGTGGGAACGTTCCAATACGTATCATATTGGAACGGAGTTCCTTTATTCGAACCTGATCGCGCTGCGTCTCGGCTATATCCATGACCAGGATGGAAATATCAAGTCGATGACATACGGGCTTGGATTTGTATTCAATGACCGGGTAAGGATAGACTGGGCCAGCGTTCCTCAGTCGGAGGAACTCGCGAGAGTCCACCGCTGGTCCCTCGGCGTCAACTTTTGATACCCCTGGGAAAGGCACTTCTCCAACCGATGGCTGATCGAATCAGAAAGCCTGCCGGTATTATATTGTTCTGCCTGATGGCCGTCCTGCAGACGGGCGCGCTCGCTGCCGAAGGCCGTTTCGTGCCGGTACTGGAGAAGCGGGCGGGTGGCCTGTACAATACGGGACGCGTGGCCGAGCTTCCTGACGGAGCCGTTACCGGAGCGAGGATATTCGGGTTCGACCGTCCATCGCTGAGGGGACTGCGCCGCACGAGGGAAGCCGCGGGCAGGAGGATGCTCCAGGGCCCCGCGGCGGCGGCTGATGTCTTGAACGTAGTGCTGGTAAGGGTATCGTTCGATACCGACAGGTCGGGAAGTCTCACGAGCATGAGGACGGGGGGCAACTTTGATTATACCCCGGTCGGAACCTCGGTCATCGATCCGACCCCTCACAACAGGGCTTATTTCAACTCACATATGGAAGCGCTGTCGCGCTACTACCATTTCCAGTCGTGCGGAGCGGCGGAGATCAACTGGGATATTCTTCCCGCCGGGGAGACCGGAAGTTACAAGCTCTCCGACCTGGCCGATTACGGCCCGGGGCAGGGTGGGCAGTGGACGATCGAGAGTCTTGTCAAGTTCGTACAGGACGCGGTCGCTGCCTGTGACGATTCGCTGCAGGCTGAAGGGTACCCTGCGAGACTGAGCGATTACGACGCGATCATCGTGGCGCACGCCGGGGCCAATCTGCAGAGCGACGTGCTCGGTAACAGCCCCAATGACGTGCCCTCCTTCTTCGCGAGACTCGGCGACGGCGACGAGATCGTCATCGAGGGCGGACATGTCATCACGGAACTTTCCGTGATCCCCGAGACGGCGATACAGGACGGATATGTCGGCGGGGTCGCGGCGGTTCTCGCCCATGAGTTCGGACACGAGCTAGGCCTTCCCGATCTATACGACACATATACGAACATGGCTTCGATAGGGGTCTTCGACAATATGGACAGCGGCGGACAGCTCGGCGCCATCCTTGTCGACCTCGAGGGTGAACAGCATTACGCGGAAGGGTTCATACCGGGCGGGCTGTGCGCCTGGTCGAAGTATTTTCTCGGATGGCTCGAGGCCGACACAGTCGGGACCTTCGATGAAGCGATCTCCCTTTCCGCCTCGGGCAAATGCCCCTCTAAAGGCGTGCGTGTGGAGATGTCGGCAGACGAGTACTGGCTGATCGAGAACAGGGCGGCCGAGCTGGACGATCTCTATACGAGTTTCGTCTTCGACGATGTCACCGGTGTTATTCTCGGGCCGGGCAACTGTATGAACTGTGAATCGGGATTCCCCGATGAGATAATATGGGAATACACCAACGGATACGACTACCTGCTTCCGACAGAGGAACCCTGGCCGAGCCCGCAGTGGGGCCCCGGCCTGCTCGTCTGGCACATCGACGAGTTCTTCATCGAGCGGAGGTGGGAGGAGAACGAGGTCAACTCGCGCTGGCCCTTCGGGGTATCGCTAGTAGAGGCGAACGGCGTAGTCGATCTCGGCGATCCGAGCTCGAGGTACGGCCTCGGTTGGTACGATGACGCCTTCTACGATGGTAATAACACGGAGATGAACGACGAGGGACTTCCGCCGGCCTGGAGCAACTGGCAGGTGCGAAGCGGCCTCAGCCTTGAAAACGTTTCGGGCAGGGACACCCTGATGACATTCGGAGCGGGGTGCGCCGAGCGCATGGTGACGAGAATGATAGAGGGAGGCATCATTCCCTCGCGGTACGGTGTGCTTCCACTGGTCGGATCGGACAACTCGCTTGTCATCGATGAGGATGGAAAGGGCTGGATACCGGGGAATCCGTCAGCAGTCTTCGACATCGGTGGTCCGGTCATGACCCCGGCCGCACGGGTCTTCCCGATGGGCGACTGCGCCGGCTCGATGACAGGCGGAGTGATTGTCGCCGAAACGGACGGCACGATCCACGTATTCAACGCGACCGACTGGACCGAATGCCCCTCATGGCCAGTGACGCTCGATACTCTCGCGACATTCCCCGTGCCGGCTCAGAACGTGGACGGAACATATATTGTAGCGGCTGAATACGATGGCCCGATCCATCTTATCGGGACAGATGGCACCGATGTCGGCACACCGGTCTCACCTCCGTCAGGCTACAGCGTAAAGGGTAATCTTGTCATCGAGAAGAATGTGAACGATAACGCAGTAGCGGTCTGTGCTCTACTTGAATGCACAGGTGAAGGTTGCGGCAATCCGCGATTGGTAAGTTACGAGATCGGGGTCACTCCCGACGACGGATTAGACGCACCCCTGGAATTACCCATAGATGTTCCGCTTTCGGCTTCGGACCTTTCGGGAGAGATATTCCTCGTTGGCGGAGATATAGTTCCAGAGGCGCCCGGGTCCGAGATATGGGTAGCCGCCGCGGCGACAGGGAGGATCCTTCTGTATGGCCGGGATGGTTTGATAAGCGACAGAAGTGTCGGCGGCGCGATACCATACCCACCCGCACTGCAGGATATGAACGGTGACGGGAGACTCGATCTCGTATGCACCGATGGAAGTACGATCTACGTCGTCGATCCGTCCGGCGCCAACATCATGGGATGGCCGAGGGATCTCAATGACGGTACATACATCCTTCCTGTTGAGGTGACGATCACTGCGCCGCCGGTAACCACCTCGAACGCTGAGGGAGCGTGGATCCTCGCAGGTACTGACGCCGGTATCATGTACATCTTCGATTTCGAGGGTAATCTGGTGCCCGGCTGGCCGAGGAAGGTAGCCGGTACGCTGACAGAGCCTTTCGATGTGACAGCAAATGGATATTACTCACATATAGATATCATAACGAACTCGGATGAAAGCGAGTTCGGAGATTGGAGGCCGGAGAGCGGCAGGGCGAGGTGGCACGAGCTGCCCTTCGAAACGCCCGTGATCTCCGGTTCATGGTCGTCCGCATACGGCGGAGCCGACAGGGGCTCATGGGCCCAGCCGTCGTCCGGATTCACCGCCCCGCAGGCGCAGTGGGCCGATCTCGACGAGAACCTCGTGATATATCCCAACCCCTCTAAAGGAGACAGGGTGGCGTTCCATTTCAGCGCGCCCGACGAAGGCGATGCGACTCTTGACATATTGACGCTCGAAGGGGAGAAGGTCCTCGAGCAGTCGATGCCGATGACTGGCGGCCAGGCTGAATTCGTCGTGAATATGGCTGACCGGGCCTCGGGCGTCTACCTCTGCCGTATAGTCGTCAACTCGGGCGGCACGACAGTGGAGACGAGAAAAAAATTCGCGATAGTCAATTAACGACCGGAGGATATCGATGCGTTTTGTCATCATCTGCATGCTTGCAATACTTCTGGCAGCCCCACCCACGCGCGCAGACTCCTTGAAGGAGGCGGGCAAACCCGTTTCCGGCCTCGAGAACTGGAGAATGAACGAGACGCTGAAGCTCAACGGAAAACAACTCGAGATGCCGATAGTCTCCCGTGAGGAGCTCACGGCCCAGAGAGCGGGGTATGCAGAGACAGGCTCTGCCGTATCGGCGCGTCCGGGCAGGAACACCGCGGTCGCCATGCTCGCTTCCGCCGTACTGCCGGGTATGGGTGAGCTCTACGTCGCAACAGGTTCGAAGAAGTTCTCGCACTACCTCAGGGTCCCCGTGTTCCTCGCTCTTGACGCCTACTGCTGGTATGCCTACCGCGACAATTACGACAAGGGCAAGGAAGTAAAGGCACAGTACGAGATCTTCGGCGACGAGCACTGGAGCGAGGCGAGGTTCCTCGAGCAGCATCACTACTGCGTAGGGATCGGCGGTTGCGACAGCTGGCAGCAGTATAACGAAGAGGCGAAGGGTGACTACTACTACTTCGTCTATATACCGCGCGACCTCGACCACGAGGAATATTACGAGAACATGGGCAAGTACGACGCCTTCTCGTTCGGATGGGACGACTGGGACGGGAACTACGAGAATGTCACGGCCTGGACACCGAACAGGACGACCTACTGGAATATGCGCACGGAGAGCGACGACTATCTCCTCAAAGCGGACCGTTTCGTGATGGCCCTGATATTGAACCGTGTCGTCTCGATGCTTGACGCCGGATATCTCGCGTACCGCTACAACAAGGGTGCGTACGATGAGAACGGATTGACTCTCGACCTGCGCCCCGGCCTCGAGTACACTTCGGTCGGACTGAGCTATCGTTTTTAGGGGGAGTGAATGAGAAAGCTTACAATATTTCTGCTTGTGATACTTACAGCCTCCCATGGAGCGATGGCGGCGAAGCCCTTTTCGACGGAGCTTCCGTCAGAACTGCCTGCCGGCGGACATGGCTGGAACCTTGCATCCGAAGGGCTGCCTGAGGATGACACCGCGACAGCGAAACCCGGCACCTATTCACCGGCCAAAGAGGGAGCCTGGAGTTTCCTGCTTCCGGGACTCGGCCAGTACAGGATGGGAAGAAAAAACCGGGCCTACGTCTACTTCACTCTCGAGGCAGCTGGATGGATAATGCTCGGGACGCAGTACTACAGGTCGAATTCCAAACAGAGCGACTACGAGGATTACGCGGCCGCCTATGCCGATGTAGACGGCACAGGTTACGAAGAGACCTACTATGAGAATGTCGGCAGGTGGATCAGCAGCGATGGCCCCGGCGGATACAATGAGTATGTCAGGCGCGAGGCGCGTGACCTCTACCCCTACGACCAGCCCGCGATGGATGCCTACTATCTCGACAATTACGTCTCATCAGAGATGGCGTGGCGGTGGAACTCAACCGACGCCCAGCACAATTTCAACACGCTCAGGGGCGACAGTCAGGATGCGGAGAATTACGCTCTCTACTCTGCCTTTTACCTCTTTGCGCTCAGGATCGTAAGTTCCGTCGACGCTGTGTTTATCGCGCGTAAAACGACGAATGAAGTCGACACCTCGTCGAGGATCCCCGTAAGGTTCGAGGCGGGGCCGAGACCCGGCGGATTCTTTTTTGCGGTCAACAGGCCGTTCTGACGATCCGTCGGCGCGAAGAAACGGACGTCAGATGAAAACTCCTTCGATATTTTCAGGCATCGTACTGTGCGCGGCCCTTTTTGCGGGCGCCGCGGCGGCGCAGGATGATTCCATATCCACAATCGCGGTTGATCAGTTACGTGCCGAGCGTCTGGAGATAGTGCTCGGGGCGGGGGACCTGCGGGAACCTCTCGGGCTGGCAGTGGACGACAGGGGCTTCGTACTTGTCGCCGACGCTATGGCGGGCAAGGTCTACAGGTATTCAAAGGACGGTACGGCTGTCGAGTTCGAGGTGCCGCATCTCGACGCGGGATTTTATCCGATCGACGTCGCTGCCCAGGGGACGCTCGTCTATGTCCTCGACTACGCGGGCAACAGGGTCCTGAGATATGAGTACAAGGGAGCGTATCTCGATGTGCTCCTCGATTTCTCGATCTTCTCGCGGATGAAACCGGCATCACTGACGGTCAGCACGGGCGGGAGGCTGTTGACGACCGATCTCGAGAAGCATACCGTCACGGTCTGGTCGCCCCTTCTCGATATAGAAATACAGACGGGCGAGTACGGCTGGGCCGACGGCAGCTTCGAGAAGCCGGTCAAGGCGGCGCTGTTCGGTGACGAGAAGATCGCCGTGGCGGAATTCGGAAACTCACGTGTGCAGATACTCGGAGGTTCCGGAGGCTTTGAGGGTTACGCTTCGCTGGCCGACGGGGCCGAGATGAAATCGCCGCGATATGTCTGCGGCGGGCTTGACGGCTACCTCTTCGTAGCGGACCCGGGAACGGGCCTGGTCTACGGATTCACACCTTCCCTCGAACATGTGCTTACTATCGGAGAGGGAGAAGAGATAAGGCCCTCGGCAGTGGCTGCCTCCTGGGACTACCATCTTTACGTCGCCGACCTCAAGACGAGGTCGATTCTCGTGTACCGCCTCGATTACCCCGGTAAGTGAGTATGATCTCCTTGCGACTTCAGGCAGCGGTTATCCTGACCTTACTGGCCGCCGGCCCTCTTGCGGCGGCTCAGGACGGGAATCTGCGTGTGATGGCGCCGGTGCGCGAGCAGTATGTCGAGTCGAAGAATATCGTCCTGGCCGAGGGACAGACCCGCATCGATCTCGGAGTGTCATTCATTATAGCGGGGAGCGATTCGATTACCCTCGACGGCCTGCCGCTCCGGAGGGAAACGGACTACCGGATAAATATCCTCAAGGGAACCCTGATACTTGTCCGTTCTCCCGCGGGGGGAGAGCTCCTTTCTGTCAGGTGGAAGCGGTACCCCTTCTCGTTCGCCCCGGTCTTCGCCTCGAGGTTCCCCGGGGAACGGCCCCAGGGCCAAGTCACGATGCCCGATCTCTCGCCGGTCAACCAGGAGAGCGAATCGGAGGTAAACCCCTACAAGCTGAGGCTGTCCGGAAACAAAACGGTGGGATTCTCGATGGGATCCGGTAAGGACCTCGGCATCGACCAGAGTCTCAAGGTGACGATGATGGGGAAGCTGGCGAAGGACCTCGAGGTAAAGGCATACCTGACCGACGATAATCTTCCCGTCCAGCCGCAGGGTAACACCGAGGAACTCAAACATCTCGACAAGGTGGCCGTCCAGGTGAAGAGCCGCCATACAGAGACGAACTTCGGTGATTTCATCAGCGGACAGGACTGGTCGAGTTTCTCAAGATTCCAGAGAGAGCTGAGGGGAGCTTCGGTCAAGGTCAATGCGTGGAACCAGGAGCTCTTTGCCGGAGGAGGCATCACGAAGGGCAGGTTCCAGAGGGCGAAGTTCTTCGGGATAGAAGGCGTGCAGGGACCGTACGAGCTCCTCGATGCGAGGCGCTTTAACGGTGTGATCATCCTGCCCGGTTCGGAGAGTGTTTTCCTCGATGGCCGGCGGATGAAGCGCGGAGCTGAAAACAACTACGTCATAGATTACGGCAGGGGCACGATCACCTTCACCGAGCGGATCACGATCACGGCCGACTCGGAGATCGTTGTCGACTACCAGAGCGGTGAGGACGGATACGGCAGAACGACGCTTACCGGTGGATGGACATCCCCGCTGGCCGGTGGAGCGGCTACACTGAGAGGATTCTACTTCAGGGAGTCCGACGATCCGGACGACCCGGTGCGCGGTGTGATGACAGATGAGGACAAGGAGATACTGGCCGAAGCTGGGGACGATCCTCTGCAGGCGATAGCGCCAGGGGTCACCCCTGTCGACAATGCTCTCGACGCCTATATCCTCGTGCCAGCCGACACTTTCCCCGAGCATTTCCAGTTCGTCGAGGAGGGCGGCGATTTCGCCGTCGATTTCTACGACGCCGGCGATGGAAATGGAGACTACGTCACAGAAGGATTCACGAGGCGCGGCGAGGTCATATACAAGTATACCGGCCCCGGTACGGGCAATTACCTCGTGGGAGATCCGCTTCCACTGCCCGAGCGCAAGGAGGTCATCTCTCTCGGATTCGACGCGGCGAGAGGGAGCCTCTTTCTATCGGCCGAGGGAAACCTCTCTCTCTTCGACGCCAACGTCCTCTCCGGGCTCGACAATGATGACAATGAGGGAGGGGCGCTGAGGTTCAGCGGAGGAGTGAAGGACCAGGCGCTCGGTTCGAGCAAACTCTCCCTGCTCGCCGAATACTCATCGCTCGAGGAGAGGTTCCGCGCCCCGGATGAGACAAGAGATGCCTACTTTTACAGGAACTGGAACCTCACCGACGTCCCCCTTACGGGAACGGAGAAGATAGCGGGGCTCAATCTCGCGTGGGAGGGCGAAAAGCTCTGGAAGCTCGGTGGAAGCTACAACAGGCTGCAGAGGACAGGCGGGCCCGGAGCGAGAAAGACCGACGCGTCACTTGTGCTCGGTGACATGGCCGATCGTGGCCTCGAAGCGGCAGGGTACGATTCGAAGAACGACCTCGGGCGCGACAGGCGGTACCTGCATGCCGAGGGCGCGTTCGGATTCTGGGAGATATTGCCAAAGGCGGTCTTCGACACGGAGAGATACAGGTCGTTCAACTCCGACGCTCCCGACACCGGCAGGTACTACTACCAGAACCTCTTCTCGATCTCGAAGAGGAAGGAAGGCAGGTTCAGGGGAAAGCTCTCTTATATGAACAGGACCACCGACCTGATGGAAGCCGAGGGTGGCGAATGGAACAGGTCGAGGGAGAATGACGAGATAAGGATAGACGCGGGGTTCGTTTCCGGAGAGGCGATAGTAGAGGTGGTCGGCAGCAGGAGAAATACCGAGTATGCCGATACGGGCGGTTCCGCAAGGCACGACCTCGGCAGGCTGCGCTACAGGGACGCGTGGTGGGCCGGCTCCGTTACGAACGACTTGAGCTACAGGATAAGCTCGGGAGTCGACAGGAAGCTCGAAAAAGCGGTGGTATATGTCGGGGAGAACCAGGGCGACTACGATGAGGAGGGGAACGAGGTCGGGCAGAACAGGGGCGACTACATGGTCATCTTCCTTCCCGCCGAAGATGCCGTTCCCGTCCGCACCGTCGAGCTCTCATGGCGGCTCAGCATAGGAAGCGGTGTGAGAGGGTTGTCACTGATGCCTTCTCTCGATACGGGAACATGGGAATGGATAAGAAGGAACGTATCGGTCGACAACTTCTTCTCCGTCGTAGAGAGGTCGAGTTCCGATGAACTGGCGAGGCTCTATCTTCTCGACCCATCCTTCCTGCAGCAGGACCAGTGGACGCTTTACGGGAAGAACAGTATCCGGAGCGAGTGGGGTTTTCTCGGAGACGTAAAAGGATACAACCTCAGGTTCGTTCTCTTCAGGGAGGACGAAGAGGACAACCGCAGCGAGGATGTCTCGATCGAGAGATACACGAGAGAGATACAGGGCAGGTTCGAGCTTATACCCAGGAAGTCTTTTACACTGACCTTCCAGGGAGAGACCTCGCTCAGTTCGCGGATGGTCACAGGGGCCGCCGGCCAGATGTACAGGGTCGAGAGCCTCGAGGGCTCGGTAATCCTCGCGTGGAGGCTCAGGCCGTCCGTCAAGCTTGCGATCGAAGGGGGCGCGGAGGAGAGGAAGGACGAAGTCTCAGCTGCGGAACAGGTCTCGATATTCGGAACACCCTCGGTCGACGCGTCGATAGGAGAGAAGATCCACCTGAACGCCCTTCTCAGGCTCACATGGACCAACGAGAAGTCGAGCGAGGGGAAACCCCTCTTTTTCCTGGAGGAGGGTCTGAGACAGGACTGGACCATCGTGGGACAGTACAGGTTTACGAAGTTCATCAGCTTCGGGATAAATTATAACGGGCACAGGGAGAAGGACTATAACGGAGAGGTAAGGACAGTCCATGCTTTCAAGCTGGAAAGCCGCGCCTACTTCTAGAGCGGTACTGTTAACGGCGATTCTCGCCGCGGCACTCTTTGCCGCCGTGTGTGGGGGTGCGTCCGCTGCCGGCGGCGGGCCCGCCCAGGAAGTCGGCGACAGTACTTCCGTGACCCGATGGATCTCGAAGGTGAGATGGGAAGGACTCGAGACGCTCGATGCCGGCGCCCTTGGACGGGGCAGCTGGCTGCGTGAAGGGGCTCAGATGAGCGATTCGCTTATCGATCTCGAGCTGGGCCGGATCGACTCGATCTGTTTCTCCGCCGGACTGCTCGGAGCCCGCGCCGCCGTCGATACCTTGCTCAGGGGAGAAGCGGTCGAGGTCACGATGCTGATCTCGGAGGGCAGCCGGGCCAGGACGGGCGAAGTGACGGTCAGCGGCTCGGAAGTCATCCCTGCTGATGAGATCGCTGAAAGGCTCGGTGTAACGAGCGGGAGCCCGTTCGACCCATTCAATCTGGAGCTGGCGATGACGGCGCTCCTCTCCGAACTCAACAGTTCGGGATACCCATACGCGCAGGTATGGATGACAGGATTCGAGTATGACGAAGAGACGAATACGGTCGACCTCACCTTCGCCGTTTACGGCGGAGAGGAATCTGTGGTGGAGACGATCGTCTTCGACGGCCTCACAAAGACTGACACCTCGCTTGCCCTGCAGACCTCGAGGCTCAAGGCGGGAGATGCCTTCGATGAGGAGAAACTGGCGCGCGCGCCGCGTTATCTTTCCGCTTCGGGGCTGTTCACCTCTGTAGGGAAGCCCGAAGTCAACAGGCTCGGCCCGGGACTGGTCGATGTGAGGATTCCCGTTGAAGAGAAGAACAGGGGCAATTCGATTCAGGGGATATTCGGCTTCGCGAAGAAAGAGGGTGAAGGGTACGTCACGAACGGATCTGTCGATATCGCGTTGAGGAACATCGGCGGGAGCGGCAGGGACGTAGACTTCAGGTGGCTCGACGATGGTCTGAGCTACCGGACGATGCACTTCAGGTATTCGGAGGATTTCTTCTTGGGCCTGCCTCCCGGATTCGATGCCGAGTTGAGGCAGGACGTATACGATACGCTGTACGATTACACGATGGTCGGCTTCGACATGAGCCTGGGCACCGGCCCAGGCAGCGAGATCGTCGCCGGCTACACCTGGGACAACAATGTGCCGCAGAACGATCCACTTCTCGACAGGAGCGTGCGCCACAGGTTCCGCGCCGGTGCGAGATCGATATGGCCGGGACGCGCCCTGCTCTCCCTGAGGCTCGAGGGAGCGCTGCGCAAGGAATACGTTTCGGGCCAGACCAATACGGACAGCCAGTTCCTCTACGGGGTCGAGGGCAATCTCGAACTGCCCGCCTTTACGGGGCAGTCGTTCTACACGAGGATCGTCTCCGAGGGCGTCTTCTCGAAGGATCCGGTAAACCCGGCGGAGACCTACCCGATCGGCGGGGCGAGGAGCCTGAGGGGATACCGTGAGAACCAGTTCCGTGGCGAGAAGGTAGCCTGGGCCAATTTCGAGTACCGCTTCGGCGGCGCGTCGAGGATATTCCTCTTCTACGACGCCGGTGCGTACTACAGGGAAGATACCGGCTGGCAGTTCCTCGACGGGCTCGGATTCGGACTTATGTCTTCCTCGAAACTCGGAACGGTGGCGCTGAGTTTCGGTATGGGTGAGAGGATCGCCCTCGACGGTATGCTCATCCACATATCCCTGACCGAGAACTTCTGATAATCCCTTAAAATCGTAGTAGCAAGGGCACCGCCTGTCGATTATAATGGAGTGCCCTTGATTGGAAACGAGGATACGAGAGGAGGCTCCGCTTGACGGAAGTCGAAAAGGCCAGAGCTGGAGAGATAACGCCCGCGCTAAAGGAAGTCGCGCAGTTCGAAGGAATCGATCCCGAAAAGCTCAGGGCCCTTGTCGCTGACGGCAGGGTCGTGATTAACGGGTACGCGCGCGCTCACAGCAGGGTGATAGGGATAGGCGAAGGGCTCAGTACAAAAGTCAACGCCAACATCGGGACGAGCCCGGACCATGACGATCCATCGATCGAACTGGAGAAGCTCGAAGTCGCGCTCGAAGCCGGTGCGGATGCGGTGATGGACCTCTCTACCGGAGGCGATATCGACGCGATAAGGCGGACGATCCTCGATAAATGTACCGTCCCTGTCGGGACGGTTCCCATATACCAGTCGATCGTCGAGGTAACGAGAAGAGGCGGAGAGATAGCGGACGCCACGAAAGAGGATTTCCTCGGTGTGGTCGAGCGCCAGGCGAAGGACGGTGTAGATTTCATGACGATCCACTGCGGGCTCGTCAGGCGGATCGCTGAAGAGGTCGCTATGACCAGGACGGCGGGAGTCGTCAGCCGCGGCGGCTGTTTCCTTCTCCAGTGGATCGTGAAGAACAAAAAGGAAAACCCTTACTACGAATATTACGATGAGCTCCTCGAGCTCGCGCATGAATATGATTTCGCCCTCAGCCTCGGGGACGGCCTGCGTCCGGGGGCGATCGCCGATTCGACCGACCGGCCCCAGGTCGGAGAACTGCTCGTCATCGGAGAACTCGTCGACAGGGCGAGGAAGGCGGGAGTCAGTGTATTCGTCGAGGGACCGGGGCATGTGCCTATCCACGAGATCCCCACGAACATGCTCCTGCAGAAGAAGGTCTGCGGCGGAGCGCCTTTCTACGTGCTCGGCCCACTCGTGACCGATGTCGCGCCGGGATACGACCATATCACCGCCGCGATAGGCGGCGCTGTGGCTGCCTGGCACGGGGCTGATTTCCTCTGCTACGTCACACCGGCCGAGCATCTGAGGCTCCCATCGGTGGCCGACGTGCGAGACGGAGTCATCGCTACGAGGATAGCGGCCCACGCGGGCGATATAGCCAAGGGTGTCCGGGGCGCGGCCGACTGGGACAGGAAGATCTCGACGGCAAGAGCGAAACTCGACTGGGAGACCGCTCTCGATTCGAGTATGGATCCGAAAAAGGCCAGGGATATGTTTGACGCGAGTCCTGCCGGGTCGGAGGACCTCTGCACGATGTGCGGGGAGTTCTGCGCTATCAGAGGGACGAAGCGCAGCAGGGAATAGCAGGGGCGGAGGAGGATCCCGATGCCTGGCGCAGAGGCTTTTCTCGATCTCGTTCCCCATACTGACAGGGAATCGCTCAACGAGCCGGGTGCCGGAGAGCGCCTGCGCTCACTGATAGCGGCGGGCCCCGTACCGCCCGCTCTTTTACTGCGGTTCGCGCGCGAGACCGGTTTTTCAGGTGTAGATATCATCGAGCGCGCCACGGTCACAGCCTCCGGCAAAGATGACCTCTTCGAGAAGCCAGGCCCGGAGCCCGCGTCGGTGCAGCAGGGCGCTGCCGCGACGCGGAGAGAGGTCGATCCTGCCGAACTCGAGAGCGCGATCGAACGCGATATCAGCCGGATACAGGAGGCCCTCGGCGAGAAGAGGGAGGGGCAGGCACAGATGGCCAGGACAGTGATGACGGCGCTGGCCAGGGACGAGATATCTTTCGTCGAGGCAGGTACGGGAACGGGGAAGTCTCTGGCCTATCTCATCCCGTCGGCGATCTTCTCCGCAGAGACCGGCGAGCGGGTCGTCATCTCCACACATACAAAAAACCTCCAGCAGCAGCTGCTCGAAAAGGAACTTCCCATATTGAGATCGCTGACAGGCTTCGGCCTCCCTGTTGAACGGCTGATGGGGAGGGAGAACTATATCTGCTCGCGAAAGCTCGTCTCCCGTACCGTCAGGCTCGCAGGTGATGACCCGGAAGCGGCGCTCAGGCTCGGCATAGCCGCCGCCCTGTCATCCGATGGTACGGCCGAGTCGATTCCGTCCCTGGCAAGGCCTTTTCCCGCCCGCTCTATATCGGCCCCACCGAGATGCCTGATGAAGGCCTGCTCCCACGCGGGGAGCTGTCCCCTGCTTCTGGCGAGGAAGAGAGCAGTCGAGGCTGCAATCCTCTTTGTGAACCACGCCCTTCTGATGACTGACTACAGGCAGGGAGGCACCGTCCTCGGGCCGTACAGCCGGGTCATCTTCGACGAGGCGCACCATCTCGAGAAGTGCGTGATGGACAACCTCTCGATCCGGATATCGGAGAATACCCTCGAGAGGATATTCGACCAGGTCGAGCCGGTCTCGCCAATCTCCGAGAGATGGAAGATGTTCGCGCTCGAGCTCAGCTCTCCGGGAGGCGGGGATGGCAGAGAGAGCTGGGAGGGGAAGGTGCAGATCCTGTCGGCGAAGAAGGCCGAACTGGAGGCTGCCTACGCAGCGATATTCTCCACCGCGGCATCCCTGTCGGCCGGTGGAGCGCCGGGGACACGGACACGATACGGCGATGACATGTTCGATGAAGTGGAGGACACGTTCAATCGCTATTATCTTATCAGCAATGAAATACGAACATTACTTAATCCATTTTGTAGCACTAGCGCGCCGAAGTCGATGGCCGTCATGCAGAACGAACTGCGCTTCGTCGACGAAGAGCTCGAGGGACTTGTCGAGGCGGTGAGATACCTCCAGGACGGCGGTGACCCGGACGGAGTCTTCTGGATAGAATGGACAGGTGGTGGCAGGGTCGCGGCGATATGCGGATCCCCCCTCGAGATCGACAGGCGCTTCGCCGATTACCTCGAGGAGCGTACCACGTCGGCAGTCTTTACTTCCGCCACCCTGGCCGAGAACGGATCCTTCGACTATGTTATGGAACGACTCGGCATCGGGCTGACGGGGAAGGAGCCGGTCAACCTGCTTGCCGGTTCGCCCTTCGACTATGAGCGCAATCTCCTCATCATGAGGACGAGCAACAGTACCGATCCGAATGACGCCTCGTTTGCCGGTCATGTAGGGCAGATGATCGCCGGCCTCTCCGAGGCGACAGGCAGAAGGATAATGGCCCTCTTTACCTCGTACAGGATGTGCCTCGCGACGAGGGACGAACTCGAGGACCTCGGGTTCGGAGGGGAACTCCTCGTGCAGGGAGGAGGCAGGAGCCGGGAAGAACTCGCGTCGGTATTCAGGTCGACAGGCGGAGCGGTACTGCTCGGCGTGGCCTCCTTCTGGGAGGGAGTCGATTTCCCCGGTGGAGAGCTCGAGATACTCGTGATCCCGAAGCTTCCCTTTCCCGTTCCATCGGAGCCTGTCATCGAGGCGAGGTCGGAGAGGATGCAGGCGGCGGGAGGGAATCCCTTCACCCGCCTCTCTCTTCCCGAGGCGATCCTCAGGCTCAGACAGGGGGTCGGCCGGCTCATCAGACGGAAGGATGACCGCGGAGTGGCTGTGCTGATGGATCCCCGCCTGGGAACGAAGAGGTATGCGGCGACTGTCCTCTCGTCCCTGCCGGTGAAAGCGAGGCTTGTATCATCCGCCGATGACGCGGCCGGATCAGCGGCGGACTGGTTCGATGGAGGCGGAGAGTAAATGCCCGTTTACGGTTGCCAGAGGGGCCGGGATAGTGTAAAGTATTCCCCGTTCCGCAGGGCGGGACGTTGTGACATAAGACATTTTAATACAGTATGTTACGCTGATAATCGAAACCTTGTTCGGAGGTAACTGGAAATGAGTCCGGAAGAAATCAGAGCTCCACGCGGCAACGAGATATCCTGCCAGGGGTGGTTCCAGGAAGCGGCGATGAGAATGTTGATGAACAACCTCGATCCCGAGAACGCGGAGAACCCGGCCGAGCTGGTCGTGTACGGGGGGACAGGCAAGGCTGCGAGAAACTGGGACTGCTACCACGCGATCATCGATACGCTCAAGCGCCTCGGTAACGACGAGACACTTCTCGTGCAGTCGGGCAAGCCGGTCGCAGTGTTTCCGACTCATGAGGGGGCGCCGAGGGTCCTTATCGCCAACTCACTTCTCGTTCCGAAGTGGGCCACGTGGGAACACTTCTGGGAGCTCGAGTCGAAGGACCTGATGATGTACGGCCAGATGACGGCCGGCTCCTGGATGTATATCGGCACACAGGGGATCCTCCAAGGCACATATGAGACATTTTCCGAGTGTGCGAATCAGCACTTCGGCGGAACGCTCGCCGGGAGGTTCGTACTCTCCGGCGGACTCGGCGGGATGAGCGGCGCCCAGCCCCTCGCCGTGACGATGAACGGCGGCGTCTGCCTCATAGTCGAGGTCGATCCGGAGCGGATCAAGAGACGCCTCGAGACGAAGTATTGCGATATCATGGAAACGGACCTCGACTCTGCGCTGGCCAAAGCCGCAGAAGCTGTGAAGGCGAAAAAGCCACTGTCCATAGGGCTTGTCGGGAACGCGGCGGACGTCTTCCCCGAGCTGGCGAAAAGGGACATCGTCATCGACGTGGTGACCGATCAGACCTCCGCACACGATCCTCTCAACGGATATGTGCCGAGGGGATATACCCTCGAGGAAGCTGCCGAACTGAGGAAGAGCGATCCCGACAGGTACATCAAGGAGGCAACCGAGTCGATCGTGCTTCACGTGCAGGCGATGCTCGACCTGCAGAAGAAGGGATCGATCGTATTCGACTACGGTAACAACATCCGCGGACAGGCTCAGACCGGGGGCCTGGAGAACGCCTTCGATTTCCCAGGATTCGTTCCCGCCTTCATCAGGCCGATGTTCTGCACAGGCAAGGGGCCGTTCCGTTGGATCGCCCTCTCGGGCCGGAAGGAGGATATCTGGCGGACAGACGACCTTGTATTGGAGATGTTCCCCGAGAACGAATCGCTTTGCCGCTGGATCAGGATGGTCCGCGAGCAGGTCGCCTTCCAGGGACTGCCAGCGAGAATATGCTGGCTCGAGTACGGCGAGAGGGAGAGACTCGGCCTGGCGATACATGACCTCGTCGCCAGCGGGGAGATCAGCGCACCGATCGTCATAGGACGCGATCATCTCGACAGCGGGTCGGTCGCCTCACCGTACAGGGAGACAGAGGCGATGAAGGACGGCAGCGATGCTGTGGCCGACTGGCCGATCCTCAATGCGCTCCTCAATACTTCGAGTGGAGCGGCATGGGTTTCGGTCCATCACGGGGGCGGCGTGGGCATGGGATTATCGATCCATGCGGGCATCGCCGTGGTAGCCGACGGAACGCCGGAAGGTCGTATAAAATTAGCGCGTTGCCTCAATAATGACCCTGGCACAGGAGTTGCAAGACACGCCGATGCCGGCTATACAATAGCCATTGAAAAAGCGAAAGATGCAGGGCTTGACCTTCCGATGCTGGGAAAATGATTACCCTTCCGCATCGGCCGGTCCGAAACGGTTCGAAACAGGGTACCTCTTTCGCGATACACGATTTATGCATTTTGCCCGTGTTTGGACGGGCCTGTGGTTCGATTATGCAAGGAGTGGCGCTTGCCTGACTCGGTAGATCTGATGCTCCTCGGCGCCGGACAGCTTATAACCTGTCGAAGCGGCGAAAAGGGACCACGCAGAGGAAGAAATCTAGCCGATCCCGGTCTCGTGAAGAACGGCGCTATCGCCGTATCCGGTGGACGAATAGTCGCTACCGGGACCGAGGACGAGGTCAAGGCCGCCGTCAGGGGCTCAGAAGTCACTTCAACGATATTTGCCGACGGCCGGGTCGTAATGCCCGGCTGGGTCGATCCTCACACCCATGCGGTATTCGCTGGCTACAGGGCCGACGAGTATGAAGCGAGGATCAGGGGGGACAGCTATCTCGATATCGACAAGCGCGGCGGAGGGATCAAGCGTTCCGTCCGGGAAGTGCGCGAGATAGACGAGGACCGGCTGTTCGAGAAGAGCAGGCGTCGTATCCTCAAGATGCTCGAGCAGGGCGTCACGACGATCGAGATCAAGAGCGGTTACGGGCTCGACCTCGAAAGCGAGATGAAGCAGCTCCGGGTGATAGCACGGCTGGCGGCGGGAACGCCCCTTGACGTGGTATCGACCTTCATGGGAGCGCATCACAAGCCGCCCGGCGGAAAAGATGATGAAAAGTATGTCGACATCCTGATCGATGAGATGATGCCGGCGGTAGCGGAAGCGGGGTTCGCGAAGTACATCGACGTCTTCTGCGAGAAAGGCGTATTCGACGTGGAAGAGACGAGACGGATACTGGAGGCGGGGAAGCGGCACGGCTTCGGCCTCAAGGTACACTCCGACGAGATCTTCGCCCTGGGCGGGACAGAGCTCGCCGTCGAGATGGGCGCTGTCTCTGTCGAGCACCTTACGAAGGTGACCGCGTCGGGGATAGAGGCGCTCTCGGGAAGTTCCACGATAGCGGTACTCCTGCCGGCGACCTCGTTCGGGCTTGCCTCAAGACATTACGCGCCTGCCAGGGAGATGATCGACTCCGACGTGGCGGTCGCCCTTTCTACTGATTTCAATCCGGGGAGCGCGCCGTCGCATTCGATGCCGCTCGCCGTATCAATAGCTTGCTCCCAGATGGGTATGATCCCGGCGGAAGCGATAGTCGCGGCGACGTACAACGCCGCCTGCGCTGTCGGGATGGAGGATGAAGTGGGATCTCTGGAAGTGGGCAAGAAAGCTGATTTCGTGATCTACGACGTGGAGGACTATCGCGAGATACCGTCCCGAGCCGGTGAAAACCACGCCGCGGTCGTATTCAAGGAAGGTTCGGTTGTCTGGGAACTCCAGGGGTACAGGGAGAGAAGCGAGGTGGGGTTGTGAGCAAGTCCAGTCAGCTGAGGAACAAGGCTCAGACCTTCCTCAAGAAGGGGAAGGTCGGTGAAGCCATAGAGGCTTACAAGAAACTTCTCCAGGTCGAGTCACGCAATCCGAACCTCTACAACGAACTGGGCGATATCTACCTCCGGGCCGATGACAAGATGCAGGCCGTCTCGTCGTTTGAAAAGGCCGTGGACAATTACGAAAAGGTCGCCCTGTACAATAACGCGGTAGCCGTATGCAAGAAGATCCTCAGAGTCGTGCCCAACAGGCTCGAATCGATATACAAGCTCGGAGAACTGAAGGCAAAGCAGAAGTTCATCGGTGAGGCATCAAACCTGTTCATCCAGTATTTCGAGGTCGTCATTGCCGACGAGGCCGGGGTGCGGCCCGAGATGGTCCTCCCGAAGGTCGAATCTGTACTCGAACTTGTACCGGATGACGAGGAGCTGCACGCGAAATCAGCCGAGGTATTGACGCAGTTAGGTCTGAAGATATCAGCGGCTGAGATCTTCGCTCGCCTCATCATAAAAAGCAATGGCAACGGTGACGAGGAAAAAACGGACCGATACCGGTGTAAGCTCGACCTTCTCCGGGAATCCCTGAGTGCCGACGAGCAGGCCAAGATCGAGGAGGTCCTCTCCGAGTGTATCGAGCTGGGTGACGGAAATGACACGGATGGCGAACCCGATCTTACTGTAGAAGAAATTGATACTGACGCGACAGCGGAAGCTGTAGGAAGCGATCCGGAAGCGGCGGCAGAGCCCGTGGCGGAGGAAGCTCCGGCGGCGACACATGTTGTCGAGGAGACTCCCGCGGAAGCCGTGACCCCGGCGGTCGTGGAACCGGTCGTAGAGCAGGCCCCGCCGGCAGAGGCTCCGAAAGCTGAGTATGAGATACCCGCCGAGCCTGAAGTAGAAGCAGAGCCGGTCGTAGAACCAGTCGTAGAGCCGGTGGTGGAGCCGGAAGCCGAAAAAGTACAGGAATATGAGATTCCGGCGGTGCCGGATGAGCCCGCTGCGAGGGAATTCGAGATACCGGTGGAACCTCCAGTCGAACCTGTGGTGGAACCGGTGTCTCCTCCCGCGGCAGCAGCGCCGGTAGAGGAGTATGTGATCGAGGAAGGTGCGGAGGATGAACCTGCCGCCACTCCTCTGGAAGACGATCTCTCCGATATCCTCGAAGCGGAGGATGCCGCAGTAGAGGCGTCTGATGTCGATGCGGAGAAGTTCACCGAAGAGATCACAAACGAGATCACGAGTGAGATAACAAGCGATGTCGAAGAGGACGATTTCAGGAGCCACTACGATCTGGGGATGGCCTACATCGAGATGGCTCTATACAATGAGGCTATCAAGGAACTGCAGATCTCGTCGAGGTCGGAGCAGCTTCAGCTGCGCAGCCTCGAGATGATAGGGCACTGCTTCCTGCTCCTCGACAATCCGCGTCTCGCCGTAAAGCAGCTCAACCGCGGGTTGGAGCTGGCGAAGAATACTGGCGGTGACAACCTCGGGATTCATTACAATCTCGGCCTCGCGTATGAGTCCCTGGAATTTTCCGACAAAGCGAGAGAGCATTTTGAGGAAGTCTACATCGTCGACGTGACATTCCGCGAGATATCGGACAAGATGAAGAAGTACAGCACAGTAAGCTGAAAGAACCGGATGAACTCCATTTCCTCCTGCGACCTTCACATACATTCATACTACTCTGACGGTGCTATGTCCCCGGAGGCGATTGTGCGCGTCGCCGCCGATGCGGGCCTTTCCGCCGTATCGATAGCGGATCACGACACTGTGGCCGGGCAGCCCGAAGCGATCGGGGCCGGAGACGCACTTGGTGTCGATATCGTTACGGGGATCGAGTTCAGCGTGAAGGAAAATGATCTCGACATTCATATACTCGGATACTGCGTAGGCCTGGAAGACGAGAGGCTGTCCTCTGTCCTGGATGATCTCGAGAGGGGCAGGGCTGAACGGGCGGAAAAGATCGCCGAGAAGTTTCAGGATCTCGGATTACCGGTTACTCTTGAGGAGATAATGGATGACGCCGGCGCCGGGACCGTAGGCAGGCCGCACGTCGCCAGGGTCCTCATGCGCAAGGAGATCGTGACCGGGTTTCAGGAGGCGTTCGACAGGTTCCTCGGTTACGGAGCGCCGTGCTACGTTCCAAAGAAGGTCCTGTCACTCGAAGATGTCATCTCTGTCATCAAGGGGGCGGGAGGTGTCGCCGTATGGGCGCACCCCGGAGCTAACATCAGGAAAAAGAAGCTCCGGGACCGGATCCTCGGCTGCGGGGTGGAGGGAATCGAGGCCTGGCACCCGAATCACACAGAGGAGATATCGAGGCTCGCAGTAAAGGAGGCGGAGAGGCGCGGACTGGTCTGTACGGGCGGATCCGACTACCATTTTGACGAGGCGATGAAGGCTTCCATCGGCGAAATCGAGGTTCCATACGACTCTGTCAGGGAGCTTCGCAGGATCGCATCTGGACTTTCGGCTTGACCGGCAGGCATCCTGCCCACAATATCATCATATGACACGTCTTAAGGATCTTTACCGGCCCCGCATTGCAGGGTCATTCTTGTTATTGTCAGCCCTTGCCCTGCTCGTCCCCGCGGGCGGGTCCGGAAGCGAAGCGTCGAGGTACGGGGGAGCATACCTTTCGGCGGCGGGTGATACGCTCACCCTTCCCGGGGAGATCTTCGTGATCACCGCTGAGGAACTCGCCAGATTCGACATCAATACTATAGAGGATATCATCGAGCATCTGCCCGGGGTCAGCATCCTCCAGAACGGTCCCCCCGGATCGGAGACCCGTTATTCCGTGGACGGCAGGACCATCAAGGGATTAACCCTGCTCGTCAACGGCGTGCCTTACAATGATCCGTACAACGAGGATCCGCTGGCGAGGTTCCTTACCCTCTCAAGGGTACGATGGGTGGAAGTGATCTATTCATCATCTCCTTCGCTGACCGGCAGGGCCGAATCGGGAAGCGTGATAAATATCGTCATCGAAGAGGGGGGAAGGGAACCCCCTATGGCGGCAGGTGATTTCACGTGGGGAGCTAACGGCCGAAAATCACGCAAGGCATGGTTCTCATCACCCGATGCGTTCATCAACGGCACGATAGCGTACGACGAGTACATGCAGGATTTCTTTGAATCGGTCGTCGATGATCCGACCGCCCTGGTAGGGGAGTACAACTCGAGATCGGTACTGCTCGACCTGACGCTGAGGGGGAAAGCCGGCGACAGGGTGCTTGTGAGGTTGAGGACATTCGAGGACACCTACAACGGCACGCGAAACTGGCCCTATATCCGTGACTCTCTTATACCCCCGGAGAGTGTGAGGAACAGCGGTCTCGATTCGGAGATCAGGTATGTGAGGAGCGGTCTCGAGGTATCACTCAGGCAGCGGATGGTCGAGATGGACAGGAGGACCGGGATGACCTCGGGCCTCGTCTTCGGAGGCGCGGTCACCTGGCATGGGTTCGCCGGTTCGACCGCCATAAAGAGTTTTGTTTCTGCTGAACGAGCAGCCTTCGAGAACCGCCTGTTTCGTATTCCGTTCTCCCCAGATGTCGATCGCTTCGAGGGCGGGATATCTGCCGGCGGAGATGCCGGAGCCTTCCGGTGGAGAGGCGGCATCTCGGCTGGAACCATGACCGGATCGGGATTCTACGCAAGTGGAGAGGCTGCCCTTTCGAGGGGGAATAAGAGGGGCCTGTACCAGACCCTGATCATTGCGAGACGCGTCCGGACGCCGACCACGGAAGAACTTTACCAGCCCGAGCTGCCGTACCTCCCGAACGCCGATCCACTCAGCACGGCCGGAAATCCGAACCTCACACACGAGACCTCTGACGAGATATCGCTGGCCCTCGGTTACGGGACAGCTGTGACGACGGACCTGTTCGCCAGGTTCGAGCGGAGCAGAATTATCCTCGAGGGTTCCGATCCCTCGGTATATATGTCAGAGGGAAGTGACGACGTCTTCGGGCTGCGCGCCTCCCTGAGAGGCGGAGGATCTACAGGTCTCGCGTCCTTCGATTACCACTGGCGCCTGACGGGGTACTGGTTCGCCGACAGGGCCGAGATAACACCGGGCATTCCCGAATATCACGTCCACGGCGGGCTTTGGCTGAGCCGCCCATCGTTCAAGAAGACGGAACTCTTCACGATCGGAGTATTCGCCTCGGATACGGGGAGCCGCTTCTTCCACGGGACTGAACTGGGGCGCTACGCCCTGCTCGATCTTTCTGCCTCCATAACCGTGATGGGCGCGGTCGTGAAGTTCGAGATGAAGAACATCCTCGACGAGAAGTACGAGACTGTGCCGGGGATGTACATGCCCGGCTCGCACTACCGCTTTGGAATAAACTGGCGGCTCTTCGACTGACACGGCCCGCCGGCTGCGCAACCTCTTCTGATGGCAGAAAATCCGACATAAGGTAAACGAATCTTAACACCATTGACAACTTTCGATGTATAAAGGCTGCCTTGCAATCTGCGAATCCGCGTGCAAGCTGCATCCGGCCGGGGCTCTTTAAGCGGCCAGATGCCCGTTCGGCGGATTCTCCGATAATCCCCTGTAGAAAGGCGTTTTCGAAGAAGCCGGATTTTCAGTTTCCGACCTGCTGATGTATGCCCCGGACCCCTCTTCCATTCTGAAAACCGTTGACTCTCATTCCGTTAACCTGCCTGTCATCCCGTGGCATGCTTATTGCGGTCAGGAAGATGAAATTAAGGGCTGAAGTACTAATTCAGGCAGAATAACGCTCACGACAGTTCGAGTGGATGAGGATTTGCATCAGGTTCGTGAGGATTGAAATCCGGGCGGAGGAAGTCCTTGAAAGACAATATAGCTAACCAGCTGATCGAGTCGAGTCTGATCAGCCAGGACCAGCTCGAACTGGCTCTTTCGGAGCAGGGGCAGTCCGGCGGCAGTCTCGGCTACAACCTGGTAAAGACGGGAGCGATTTCAGAGAAAGCATTCTCCGAGTTCCTCTCGCAGCAGTACCAGGTACCCGCGGTCGACCTCGACGAGCTCGAGGCGGAGGAGCACTCCGTTGAGCTTATCCCGTCAGAGGTCGCGACCAAGTTCCAGGTCGTACCCATCTCCAGGGAAGGCAGGGTCCTTACTCTGGCGATGGCTAATCCCGACAATATCTTCGCTATCGATGACATCAAATTCATCACCGGTCTCGAAGTACGTCCGGTGGTCGCCACCGAAACGGCTATCAAGAGAGCGATCGACCGGTTCTACGATTCGGCCGACTCGCTTGCCGAAGTGATGCGTGATATCGAGGACGAAGACTTCGAGATCGTCGAGGAGATGGAAGATGACATGGGGCTCGAAGAGGCGCAGAACGAGGCCGCCCCGGTAGTAAAGCTTGTAAACTCACTCATATCAGATGCTGTGAACAAGGGCGCCAGTGATATTCATATCGAGGCGTTCGAGAAGATGATGAGGGTCCGGTTCAGGATAGACGGCCAGCTGCACGAGATGATGCAGCCCCCGATCAAGATGAGAGGCGCGATAACATCTCGTCTGAAGATCATGGCAGAGCTCGATATCGCCGAGAAGCGGGTACCGCAGGACGGCCGTATCAAGATCAGGATCGGCAAAAAGAAGATCGATCTTCGTGTCAGCACTCTTCCCACGATCTTCGGCGAGAAGATCGTTATGCGAATCCTCGACAAAAGCAACCTCCAGATAGATCTTACCAAGCTCGGATTCCAGCCGGAAGCGCTGGAGAAGTTCCTCGAGGCGATCGAATCGCCGTACGGCATGGTGCTCGTAACCGGTCCGACCGGTAGCGGAAAGACTACTACTCTTTACTCCGCCCTTCACAAGATCAACCTTCCGCACCACAACATCATGACCGCCGAGGATCCGGTCGAGTACAACCTCGAGGGGATCAACCAGGTAAACGTTCACGAGGAGATCGGACTGACCTTCGCGGCGGCTCTCAAGGCGTTCCTTCGCCAGGATCCGAACATCGTGATGGTCGGTGAGGTCCGAGACCTCGAGACCGGATCTATCGCGGTAAAAGCGGCGCTCACCGGTCACCTTGTGCTGAGTACCCTTCATACAAACGACGCGCCCAGTACGATCAACAGGATGATCGATATGGGAGTCGAACCGTTCCTCGTAGCGAGTTCGACCAACCTGATCCAGGCGCAGAGGCTTATCCGCCGGCTGTGTGACAACTGCAAGAAAAAGGAAGAGATCCATCCGGAAGTCATGCGTGAACTCGGCATTGAGGATGAACCGCCATTCGATATCTTCGAGCCCGTCGGCTGCGCGAAATGCAGCAACACGGGATACAAGGGCAGGACCGGCCTTTACGAGGTCATGCCTATATCGAACGAGATCAGAGAGATGATACTCAACAGATGTTCGTCGATGGAGATAAAGGACCAGGCCGTCAAGGAAGGCATGCTGACTCTCCGCACTGACGGCGTCGCGAAACTCAAGGCCGGCTGGACCTCCGTTGAAGAGGTTCTCAGAGAGACGACTAACCAGTAGGGAAAAAGGAACAATATGCTGAATCTCAGAGACCTGTTGCAGGAGATGATAGACAAAAATGCGAGCGATCTTCATATTACGGCGGGCGTTCCGCCGATGCTGAGAGTCGACGGTCTCATGCATGGGACATCCCATCCGGTCGTTACACCGGAGTTCGGCAAACAGATCGCATACAGCGTTCTTACTGATGAGCAGCAGAAGCGGTTCGAGAATGACAAGGAACTGGATTTCTCATTCGGGGTCCAGGGCCTCTCCAGATTTCGAGCCAACGTATTCCAGCAGAGAGGCGTGACAAGCGTCGCTATCAGGCAGATCCCGTTCGATATCCTCGAGTTCAAGGAACTCGGCCTGCCTCCGATCGTCAGCACGTTCGCCGAGAAACAGAAGGGCCTCGTCCTGGTGACCGGTCCGACCGGTTCCGGTAAATCGACGACTCTTGCTAGCCTGATCGACAAGATCAACAGGGAGCGTTACGCTCATGTGATCACGATCGAGGACCCGATCGAGTATATCCATCAGCACAAGAACTGCATCGTAAACCAGCGGGAAGTAAAGGCTGATACACACGATTTCGCCACGGCGCTCAAGCATGTCCTCAGGCAGGACCCCGATGTCATCCTTATCGGTGAGATGCGCGATCTCGAGACGATGTCTGCCGCTCTGACTATCGCGGAGACGGGCCATCTCGCTCTCGCGACTCTTCATACCAACTCGACCTTCGAATCGATAAACAGGATAGTCGACGCCTTTCCGGCAGCCCAGCAGGGACAAGTCCGAGCTCAGCTAGCGTTCGTACTCGAGGGAGTCGTTACGCAGCAGCTTATCCCGCACGCCTCAGGTAAGGGCAGAGTCATGGTCTGTGAGGTCATGGCCTGCACGCCGGCGATCCGTGCGACGATACGAGACGATAAAGTACACCAGATATACGGCCTGATGCAGGCCGGGCATAAATTCGGAATGCAGACGATGAACCAGGCCCTGTTCCAGGCTTTCTGCGACAGGAAGATCACGAAGGAAGAATCGCTGCGACGGAGCAGTGATCCTGTCGAACTTCAGCAAATGATGGGCGATGGGCCCGAAAGCGGCGTGCAGCAGCGCAACCGTGACTATCAGTTCAAGAAGTAATTTTTAAGGGGGAAACCGATGGCGACCACATTCCTTTGGAAGGGAAGAACGCCGACGGGCGAAGTTCTTTCCGGCGACTATCAGTGCGAAAACAAGCAGGAGCTGATCAATCACCTGCGTAAACGCAAGATCATTATTACTTCGATCAGGCACAAGCCGAAGGATATCCAGATCAACTTCGGCATCGGGAACAAGATCACGGTCAAGGACATGGGGATCTTCACGCGGCAGTTCGCGACGATGATCAACGCCGGTCTGCCGATGGTCCAGTGCCTTGATATCCTGTCGAGCCAGATCGAGAAGCCCAACTTCAAGAAGGTCGTCTCAGATGTCATGTCGGATGTAGAGTCCGGTTCTACCCTGGCAGACGCGATGCGCAAGCACCAGTGCTTCGGCGACCTGTTCACAAACATGATCGACGCCGGTGAGGCCGGCGGTATCCTCGACCTGATCCTCAACCGCCTGGCTGTCTACCTTGAGAAAGCCGATGCGTTGAGGCGAAAGGTCAAGGGCGCACTGACCTATCCGACGATCGTTTTCTGCGTCGCCACCGGTGCGACTGTCTTCATGCTCATGTTTATTATCCCGACCTTTGCCAAGATGTTCAGCGACTTCGGCGGCGAGCTCCCGATGCCGACGATGATCGTAATGATGCTCAGTAACTTCCTGCGGGTCAACTGGTGGCTGCTGCTGGGCGCCATGGTCGGAGGCTTTATAGGATTTAAAAGGTACTACGCTACGGAGAGTGGACAGTACAGGCTGGACAAGGTCCTGCTTAACTTCCCCATCCTCGGTAACGTCGTCCGCAAGGGCGCCGTGGCGAGGTTCACCCGTACGCTCGGTACACTCATCGCCAGTGGTGTGCCCATTCTCAACGGACTCGAGATCACGGCCAGGACGGCCGGAAACAAGGTCCTCGAGAGGGCGATCATGGAGACGAGACAGAGCATCAGTGAGGGTAACACTATAGCCGAGCCGCTCAAGGCCTGCGGAGTATTTCCGCCGATGGTAGTCCAGATGATCTCGGTAGGAGAGCAGACTGGCGCCCTGGATGAGATGCTCGACAAGATCGCTGATTTTTACGACGACGAGGTTGACTCGGCAGTTGAGGCCCTTACAGCCGCCATCGAGCCGATTATGATCGTTGTAATGGGTGCGGTAGTCGGAGGAATGCTTATAGCTATGTACCTTCCGATGTTCAAACTCGTTACTGTCGTCGCCGGCTAGTCCCGGCGACCCCGGATTCCGGGGGGAGAAGATGTTTACACCGCGTGCACTATTGGGTTCTGACGAGTCAAGCGCCAGAAAGCTGGTCTACCTGCGGATGGTCGTGTCCACCATGATAGTCGGTGCGACCATCATGGTCCTCCAGAGCGAGGACAGGCCGCTGACGGTGACGGCGATGTGTGGATTGCTCGGCGTGATATACCTCAGCGCAGGTGCCGTATTCTTTGCGCTCAGGGCCGGAGTCAGTCTTAAGACCATCGTCCAGACGCTTGTGGCACTTGATATCTTCGTCGTGACAACACTCCTGCACTTCAGCGGCGGAGTCGGTTCGTTCTTCGCTGTCCTCTATATACTTCCGATCATCGTAAGCGGTGAATACTTCGGTATCCGTGGTGGGATATTGACGGCCCTCTTCGTGTCATGTGCCTACATGGCCTACATGGTCCTTGAGCTGAAAGGCATCCTCTTTCCCATGGGCGGGGGATGGGTTGCCGACATCCACTCCGGTGGCATCGCCAGGGCGCTTCTTAGAGGCTATCTCAACGTGGCCGTTTTTGTCTTTACCGGCATTGTGAGCGGCTATGTCTCTCATCGCCTGCAGCACAAGCACAAAGAAGTCTCAGACAGGGAAAAAGAGATAAGACAGATCAGGCTCGACACCGACAGCATCCTCGACAACATGAGCAGCGGACTTATCGTGGCCAATACGGAAGGATCGGTCCTAACCGTGAATCCAGCGGCGGAATCGATCCTGCAGCTCGATAATAGTGTGGAACTGGCTGGCTTGAAGTTATTTGACGCTTTCCCCAATATATCCGTCCTTGCTGAGGAACTGGATCTGGCTTTACGCAAAGGGAAACCAAGGCAGCGTCACGAGATCGATATCGTCAGGGCCGACGGTTCCAGGGCACAGCTCGGCATCAGCATATCTCTGTTGAAAGATGAGCAGGACGGGACCAAGGGAGTAATCGCTATCTTCCAGGATCTGTCCGAAGTCAAAGAGATGCGTGAGAGGATCAGGCAGGCGGACAGGATGGCTGCCGTAGGCGAATTGTCCGCGGCCATCGCACACGAGGTCCGTGCTCCGCTGGCCTCGATCAGTGGATCGATCGACATGCTGAAGGATGAGATAGACGGGCTCACCGGCGACAACGCCGAACTCATGGATCTGATCATAAGAGAATCCGAGCGCCTGGACAGGATCATATCCGATTTTCTCGAATATGCAAGACTTCGGAGGCCTTCCTTCTCGTCATCCAACATCAGCAGGTGCCTCACTGAGATCGCGATGCTGCTCAGGAACGCTGTCCCTTCAGGAGAAGGTATAGAGATCGAGGTCGACAGTAATATGGAGGACCCGAAGATCTTCGCCGATGAGGAGCAGATACGGCAGATCCTGCTCAATCTGGGAAACAATGCCTGTGAAGCGATGAATTGCGGCGGAAGGCTGACCCTTTCCGCACGCAAGACCGTTCACCGGTTCTCAGAGGACAGGGCCGAAGAGGAATGTGTCGAGGTCAGGTTCCATAACGACGGACCGGCTATTCCCGAGGATGTACTTCCACACATATTCGAACCGTTCTTTACCACGAGACAGGGAGGAACCGGGCTGGGCCTCGCGATCGCGGCGCGTATCGTCGAGAGCCATTCCGGTCTTATAGATGTCCGCAGCTCGGAAGATGGAGGGACGGAGTTCATCGTCATCCTGCCCGAGCGGCACTACGTTATCGAACAGACTGAAGAAGATATTGCAAACGAAGAAGAGTTCGCGATGGTCTGATCCGCCGATGGCGGATGACCGAATCGCTTAACCCGGGGGTTACTGATAAATGGCGGGCGAAAAGATTCTGATTGTCGACGATGAGAAGAGTATGTGCCAGTACCTTTCTATCATGCTCAAGAAGGAGGGGTACAAGGTAAAGACCGCTTCGGACGGGAACCAGGCTGTGAAAGAGGTCAGTGAATCGAACTTCGATGCCGTTATCACCGATATCCGGATGGAGGGCATGGACGGGATAGAGCTCCTTGCCGCCGTCAAGGAGATCGATTCCAGCATCCCGGTGATAATAATGACGGCCTACGCCTCCCAGAAGACGGCGATAGAGGCCCTCAACAACGGAGCTTTCCATTACCTGATAAAGCGGGCGGCGAAGAACGACCAGATAAAGATGGTCATCCGCAACGCCCTCGATGTCCACAGGGTAAAGAGCGAGAACAAGTTCCTCAAGAAACAGATCAAAAGCAATTCAGATTTCAAAGAAATCATCGGCAAGAGCGAGGAGATCCGCAAGGTATTCACCCTCGTCGACAAGGTGGCCGATACAGACAGCACTATCCTCGTCTGCGGAGAGAGCGGAACGGGTAAGGAACTGATCGCCAGGGCGATTCATTACAGGTCGCAGCGCGCACCGAGCCCCTTCGTATCGATCAACTGCGGCGCCCTGCCGGAGAACCTCCTCGAGAGCGAGCTCTTCGGACACGTGAAGGGAAGCTTCACAGGCGCTATCAAGGATAAGGACGGCCTCTTCAAGGTAGCCAGCGGCGGCACCTTCTTCCTCGACGAGGTAGGAGAGACCTCGCCGGCGATCCAGGTCAAGCTGCTCAGGGTCCTGCAGGAACGCGAGATCATCCCTGTCGGGGGAACATCGCCGATAAAGGTAAACGCGAGGCTGATCGCCGCGACGAACGCCGACCTGGAGAGGGGGGTGCAGGAGGATACATTCAGGGCAGATCTTTATTACAGGCTCAATGTGATCCCTATAGTGATCCCGCCCCTGCGTCACAGGCGCGATGATATACCCCTTCTTGTCGAGCATTTCCTCGAGAAGGCATCGATCAAGACGGGGGATAAGAAGAGTATTACAAAGGAGGCCATGAATCTCCTTACCGAGTACGAGTTCCCCGGGAACGTCCGTGAACTCGAGAATATCATGGAAAGGGCCGTCATCCTCCAGGAGGGCGAGCAGGTCGACGTAGAGGACATGCCTGACAAAGTCAGGTCGAGAGTCTGCAGCAGGCGCAGCCTCAGCCTCGACAAGGCCCAGATGACACTCGAGGAACTGGAGAAGGAGTACCTCATCTCTGTGCTGGAGGAAACCAACTGGCAGAAGAAGAAGGCCAGCTCGATCCTCGGCATAAACGCTTCCACGCTGTACAGGAAGATCCAGAGATATGGCCTCGAGCGAGAGATGATGATGAAGGCATAAGACGCCCTTTCCCGGCGTTTTGAAAGGTAGAGATGAAACAGGTGAATTCTTGCAAAGTGAAACGCAATCGGGCAGTTGCGCACGTCAACGCCCCTTTACAGGGCTGCGGTAGGAGGCCGTAAAACCCTGTAAAACAAGCCGATGACGTAAGTGAAATGCTGACCGCAGGTTGGCACAGAAGATGCATGAAAGTCCCCGAGCCCCGAACCCGATGGCGGGGCACAAGGACGAGATCAACGGTCCTTGCGGACCGTAAGACCGATGGACTGGAGTCGAAAGGCTCCAACAATTGTACCAGGAGGTGCAAGATGAATAACAAGGGTTTCACCCTTATCGAGCTGATGATCGTTGTGGTCATCATCGGTATCCTCGCTGCTATCGCTATCCCGAACTTTATCAACATGCAGGCGAGGGCCAAAGAAGCCTCCGTCAAGTCGAACTGCCATACCGTGCAGCTCGCTGCTGAGGATTTCGCTGTACAGAACGACGGTGTCTATGCCGCTAACGTTGGCGTCGACGCTGCTCCTAACGGTGACGCGATCTCCGATATGCTCCCCGGTGGAGCGCTTCTGGAGAACCCGTTCACCAAGGCTGCTACCGAGCCTGTCGACGCTGCTGCGGCGACTTCCGGTCAGACTGGTTACCTGCCGATAGCTCTGAACGCTGTCAACATCGGCTACTCGATTACCGGTTGCGGTAAAGACGCCGGTACGACGGTCATAACGCTGACCTCCGGTCAGTAGAGATCGTAGTCAACTAGACGACACAGGGGCGGCTCACGCGGGCCGCCCCTTTTTTTGTGCTTACGGTACGAAATCTGCAATTTCCCCCCAAAGAATGATATTCAGGGCCCGGATGTCCGCTTACAAGGCAGCCGGTGGTACTTTTTCTGCCATCAAGAGGCAGTAGAAGGGGCAATAAGATGGAAGTTCTCCAGGTAGACGGTGTGAAGAAATCTTTCCGGGGCGACATGTCATTCGTCTCGCGAGAGGTTCTTCACGGTGTTTCATTATCTGCGGGCGCCGGCGAGATACTCGGCTTTCTCGGGCCTAACGGCGCGGGCAAGACGACGACGATAAAGATCATTCTCGGGCTTCTCAGGCCCGATGCCGGCTCGATAGAGATATTCGGAAGATCTATTGGTGACAGGCATTACCTCAACAGGGTCGGATATCTTCCTGAGCACCCCTACATATATCCTCACCTGACACTGACCGAGTTTCTGCGTTTCTGTGCAGATCTCAGCGAAGTCCCGGCCCGTGACGCAGCTGCCAGGGTAGATAAGGTTATCACACTCACGGGACTCGAGGAGCACGCCGCGAGGAGAACCAAGGGATTCTCGAAAGGCATGCTTCAAAGAGCCGGCCTCGCCCAGGCGGTCCTTCACGATCCCGACCTTCTTATCCTCGACGAACCTTTCTCGGGCCTCGATCCGATCGGCAGGAAGACAGTAAAGGATATCCTTCTCGATCTGAAGAGCAGGGGAAAGACGATCTTCTTCTCATCACATATTCTTCCAGACATGGAAGCGCTCTGTGACAGGGCCTGCATCATCAATGAAGGAACGATTACAAAAATTGTCAGCCTGGCCGAAGTATTCCGGATCGGCGAGGGAATGGTCGAGATTACAGCGAGGGGATGTGCTGTCTCCGAGCTCGATCCTGTCTCCAGTTACCTTGATTCGGTTGCGGTCAACGGAGAAGAAATATTCCTCGTCGTGAAGAAACATGAACTCGTACGAACGGTCGTTCAGCATCTGTACAACAGCGGAGCCGAGGTCCTGAAAGTATCGAACTATCATCCATCGCTTGAAGACGTGTTTATGAATGAAATAAACGGAAACAGAAATATTGAGAATAAGACTGCAGCGGGAAAACAGTACGCCGGGCAGATGACGGGTGGTGGTGAGCAGTGAGAAAGATATGGAGCGTCGCGCTCAATACATACAGGGAATCGGTGAGGGAGAAACTTCTGTACCTCGTGATCATCTATGCGCTCGCCCTGATAGTGAGTGTATTTGTCCTTTCTCCTCTTTCGGTGGGAGCCGAGAAGGGGAAGATCGTGACCGATGTGGGGCTGGCCGGGATCTCGATACTGGGTATCCTGACAGCGATAATCGTCGGAAGTAATCTCGTCCACAAGGAAGTAGACAAGAAAGCGGTCCTGATGGTCCTCACCAGGCCGGTATCGCGCGCCGGGTATCTCATCGGCAAGTTTGCCGGTGTGACCCTGTCGCTGCTGAGCCTCATCGGTATCATGACGGTGGTTCTTGTTGTTATGATGCTCGTCGGGGGCGCACCGCTGACTCCCGCGGTATTCATGGCTATAGGCCTCTCAATAATAGAAATCGGACTTATCATATCCGTGATGATCTTCTTCAGCACGTTTACGTCTCCCCTGCTGACATCCTTCTTTACGATATGCATTTTCGTCACGGGAAGCCTCAGCGGCGATCTGAGACTCTTCGCACAGAAGTTCGGTGGGAAGATGATGAACTATGTGATGGACGTACTGTATTTCACGCTTCCGAATCTCAAGGTATTCAATCTCCGTCACGAAGCGGTCCATGGTTTGAGATACTCGTCAGTCGAGATCCTTCTACCGGCCGCATACGGGATCGTATATACCGCTGCGATGCTCTATTTCGCCTGGCTCGTTTTCAGGCGCAGGGAGTTCAGCTGATATGATAAGGACAATTGTCAGGATATTCTTTTTCGCGGTAGCCGTCTCTTCGGTAATACTGCTTGCGAACATGATAGAGCCTATCCTTGATGGAAAGGCGCACGACGATGTTCAGTATCTCCCATCGAGCGAATTCATGAAGATCGCTTCCCTGGGATACAGGGAACTCGCTGCTGATCTTTACTGGTTCAGGGCGATTCAGTATTACGGCGGCTACAGGCTGGACCAGAACGACATCCACCTGTTCAACCATCTCGCGGAGATGATCACCGACCTTGACCCGAATTTCATCGGGGCCTATAAGCTCAGCGCCATTGTGATAACCGAGGATCTGGGTAATTTCCCGGCCGCGAAAAATCTGATGGAAAAGGGACTCAAGAATAATCCCGACGACTACTGGCTCACCTTCGAGATGGGATTCCTCTATTTCCTCCAGGGCCGGGACTACAGAGAGGCAGAGAAATACTTCCGCGTAGCGGAAACCCTACCCAATGCTGACGGCAACAGGGCGGCGAGGTTCGCGGCAGACGCCGCCTCCAAGGGTGGAAACGTCGATGCGAGTATCGCGCTCTGGAAAGAGATGGCGGAGAACGGCGACAACAGATATATCCGTGAACTAGCGGACCGGTACATAGCGAAACTGGAAGCGAAAAAGAAGAAGCTGGCTGGAGGGACGATATGAACTGGATAATCGACATCCCGGCATTCATATTCGGCCTGATGGTCGGCAGCTTCCTGAACGTGGTCATCTACCGCCTGCCCCTTGGCAAGTCCGTGGTCAAGCCGAGGTCGTTTTGCCCCGGATGCGGAAAGACGATTGCCTCGTACGAGAACATCCCTGTTCTGAGTTGGCTGATCCTCCGCGGAAAGTGCCGTGGATGCGGAACATCGATCTCGATGCGCTATCCCGCGATCGAACTTCTCGGAGGGCTGCTCGCGGTACTGGCGGTACATCTCTACGGCAACTGGGTAAATGCAGCCTTCGCGTACGCTTTCCTGATGGCTCTGCTGGCGATTACGATGATCGACTGGGACCACCGGATCATACCCGACGAGATCAGCTACTCCTTTATAGTGGCCGGACTCGCATGGAGCTTTCTCAATCCGGAACTGAGCCTCGTCTCCTCGGCGGCCGGTGCGCTCGCCGGAGGCGGCAGCCTCTGGCTGGTCGGTATTGTCTATAAGAAGATGAGGAAGGTCGACGGGATGGGCGGGGGCGATGTGAAACTGATGGCGATGATAGGCGCGTTCCTCGGGATCGGCCTGGTGCTTCCCGTTATAGTGATCGCTTCGTTCCTCGGTTCGATATACGGCCTTACGCTCATGCGCAAGGGAGGGGACGGCCAGACCGCTGTCGCCTTCGGTTCGTTTCTGGCCCCTGCAGCCGCATTTTGCATGGTATTCGGTCCGGCCCTGCTCGCCTGGTATTTCGGCCGTTTCTGATCCAATTCGATTTTTTTCATTAAATAGTAAGGGCTCCAGAGACAGCTGTGCAGGCCCTTGAAGTGCTGTTCGGGAAGGTATCAAAATATCGTACTGGATTGTTTACGCATGGAAAGGAAACTTTTGGCGAATTGCATGGATTTATTGCAGTTACCGGGAACCAGGAGAGGCGCTCCGGAAAGAACGGTTTGTAACGCGTTGTTATTGAATGAGATGAGCGGTACAGGGCGAGAGGCTCGTTGGCACATTTGTTGCGTTATCGAGACCTCGAGGAAGAAATTATAGATTTATCTCAATCGGTTACGGCGCTTTTGAAGCGTTGGTAAGGGGTAGCAGGCGCGGTCCTGCATATCCCCATTGAGGAATTTTAAAAGGCTGGTGCGAGAATGATCTCATTACCATTTCTCAGCAAGAAAACCTCGACTATCGGACTCGACATTGGTTCGAGCCTGATCAAGATCGTCGAGATCGATCACTCCGGCGGCACGCCGAAGATCGTTCATTTCGGCTGCACGAGGCTCCTGCCCGAGGCGATCGTCGAGGGCGAGATCATGGACAGGGGGCTGGTGATCGATGGAATCATGGAGTGCGTCGAGCAGTCGGGGATAGCATCAGACGATGTTGTCTCAGCTGTTTCGGGACGCGCTGTCATCGTCAAGAAGGTCATCATGGACAAGATGACTCCGGAGGATGCGCAGGAGGCTATCTTCTGGGAAGCCGAGCAGCACGTACCGTTCGATATCGACGACGTCTGCCTCGACTTCCAGATCCTCAACGACGACATCGGAGCGAACCAGATGGAGGTTCTGCTCGTCGCCGCGAAGAAAGACATGGTCAACGTCCACGCCAGTCTGATAAGGGATGCCGGTCTTAACCCGGCGATCATCGATGTCGATTCGTTTGCGGTACAGAACTGCTTCGAGTCGAGCAGGGATTCCTTTTCCGGCAGCACAGACGATTCGGACGAAGAGTTCGAAGACGGTCCTTCGGGAAGCGGCAAGTCGGTGATCGGTCTTATCAACATCGGAAGCGATGTGACCAACATCAACATCATACAGGGAGACAGCCCTCAGTTCACCAGGGACATCAGCGTTGGTACCGACCAGTTCATCGAATCGCTGCAGAAGGAACTCGGATTCGATTACGAAGAAGCCCAGAAGGTCGTTCGCGGTGATATCGGTGAGCACGACGGTCCCAGGATAAAGGAAATCATCAAGAAGCGCTCAGACGATCTTTCGCTCGGAATCGAACGCAGCCTTTCATTCCTGAAGGCGGCCAGCGACACCGAGAAGATAGACGAAGCCGCACTCAGTGGTGGCGGTGCGCACATTCCTTACCTCAGGGAGATCCTCTCGGAGAAGCATGGAATGGAATTCTCCATACACAATCCTCTCGACGGAGTCGAATGGGATGAAGGCATATTCGGCGAATACGAAGAGGACCTCGACAGCCTGGCACCGCTGCTGACTGTCGGCATCGGTCTCGCTCTGAGAAAGGCGGGCAAGTAATGATACGGATAAACCTACTTCCAGCGGAAGACAGGGCCAAGAAAACGGAACTGCATCTTCCCGAGATGTCGACGGTATATTTTGTCGCCGCAATCGTGATCTTCGTCGCCTCTATAGGCGTGACGAGCACGGTTCAGCGGCACAGGGTCAGAAGCCTCGAGAAGAAGATCGAGGTCGCCAAGGAAGAGTCGAGGAAACTCGCTCCGCAGCTGGCCAAGATCAAGCAGATCACGAAAGAGCGCGAGGAAGTCAACAGAAGGCTCAATCTCATTACGTCGCTCGACAGACACCGGTACTACCGGGTGAAGCTTCTTAACGATATCAGCTACAAGCTGCCGGTCAACTGCTGGATCACTGATATCAATGAGCTCTCCCCGAATAATTTCGCAATAGATGGAATAACGTTCTCGAACTTCACCGTTGCGGACATGATGTCCAATCTGGAGAACTCGTCGCTCGTAACGAGTGTCGATCTCAAGGTCGCGGAACGGGGACAGATCAAAAAACGTGAAGTAATGAAATTCAGCCTGAGCGCCAGCGTGATGCCTCAGTAGGGAAGAGAGGTAGAGGAATGGATTTTAAGGATCCCAAGGTACAGAAGACACTGGTTGTGGCGATACTCCTCGTCATAGTCGGCTACGTGTACTTCTTCACGTCTTTCATGCCTTTCTTCTTTCAGCCTCAGAAGGCGCGCGTCAATGTGCTCGGTTCCGAGTATGACAAGATAAGCGCTGAGCTGGAGAAAGCCAGAAAGACCGTGAACAGTCTTGCGAAACTTGAGGAAGAGTACGGGAGGCTCCACGAGAAGTGGGTTGCCGCTCAGAGTCTCCTTCCTCAGGATAAGGAAGTAGCGCAGCTGCTGCGTAAGGTGACAAGAGCCGGAAGCCAGGCTGGCGTCCAGTTTGAGCTCTTTGAGCCGCAGATACCTGTAAACAAGGAATTCATAACGGAGAATCCCGTCAAGGTGAAGGTCCGGGGTGAGTACCATGAGGTCGGCGTGTTCCTGTCGAAGGTAGCGAACCTTGACAGGATCATCAATGTGACCGCCCTCAGGGTCAAGCCCTTCAAGGACAAGGAAAACGCCGGCGGATTCACCGTCGAGGCCGAGATGACAATGACCGCATTCACGATAAATAAAAGTGGGGAGGTGACTGATGAGAGCGTCAAGAAGAGTTCATAAGAAAGCCTGGAAAGCGATCTGGGTTTTTGTGGGTGCCGCTCTTTTCCTTTCCGCTGTGCCGATTTCCACGGTCCTCGCGGAGGACGGGAAAACGGAGGAAGGCAAGATCATCCGCGAGAAGAGGTATTACTACCAGGCTTTTAACCGGAGAGATCCCTTCCAGAGTCTCATCGTCGGAGAATACGAGCAGTCCCAGTTCGAGCTGGTCGATATCAATGCCGTGAAGCTGGTGGGAATTCTTTCCGGCGGCATGGAAAAGTACGCGATGCTCGAGGACAGCAATGGATTTGCCTATATCCTCAAGGCCGGCGACCCGGTCCGTAACGGAAGCGTAGTTTCCGTAGGCGACCGGTCGGTAGTCGCGAGGGTCTCGTTGTACGGACAGACGACCAGTGTAACCCTCAATGTCGAGGGCAGTAAGAAGAACAAAGGAGAATCATGATGATGAGCATCCGCAGATTCGCCCTGGTAATCATCGCGGGTCTTGTCCTGCCCGGTCTCGGTCTCGCCGCTGTATCAGAGATTAACGGCGTCAAGGTCATTCCCGAGGGTGAGAAGGTCAGGCTCGAGATAAGCAAGGTCGGGGACATCCAGTTCAAGGCCTTCACTATGAGCAATCCTGACAGGCTCGTAGTGGATTGCGTAGGCGCTAATTACGACGTGAGAAGCATCGACGATTATCCCGAGAACGGAATAGTCAAAAACGTCAGAACTAGCCAGTATCAGAACGATCCCACGCTTATAAGCAGGGTCGTCGTCGATCTGAAGACGAAGGTCGACTGGAAGATATATGACAACGGCGACTACCAGGTCGTCGAGCTTTCGCCTCGCGGCACGATTCAGACATCGTCTATAGATGACGCTCAGATGCTCGAGGTAAAGCCCGTCGCCAAACCGGCTCCCGCTGAGCCGAAGCACATCCCGCTCGCCGGGGCCGAGATGGGCCCTGTCCTGCCGATGACGTCTCCTGAAGATAAGTACGTTGCCGTGCAGCAGACCGAGCAGAAGAAGGAAGAGCCCAAGGAAGAGGATCCGTGGGTAAAGGTCGAGCCTGTTGAGACAAAAGCCGAGGTCAACGCGGCGCCCGCGAGGGCTGCCCAGGCCAGGACCACAACAGACTGGACCCAGAACTACGTCCGCGGCGCTCCTGCCGCTGGCGGCGGAATCGCCATGGGTCAGCGCAAGATTACACTGGACGCGCAGGGTGCCGACATCAAGACGGTTCTCCGCACGATCTCGGACTTTGCCGGCGTTAACATCGTCTCCGGACAGGATGTCGAGGGCGACGTTTATGTCCATATCAAGGACACGCCGTGGGAAGAGGCTCTTGATATCCTTCTTAAGGCGTATGGCTACGGCTATCGCGAAGAGTTCGGTATGATCAGGGTTGCCGAGATGCAGGCCCTGATGAAAGAAGAGCTGGATGTCAAGACAGCTGAGAACAAGAAGAACGAACTTCTGCCTCTTACGACCAGGATCATCTTTGTCAACAACTCCAATGCCGAAGAGCTACGCATGGCGCTCGAGAACATCGTGAGCAATCGCGGAATGATCTCGGTCGACGAGGGCAGCAACTCGCTGATCGTCAACGACATCGAAAAGAACATAGAGAAGATAGAGAGCATGGTAAGGGAACTCGATAAGAGGACCTACCAGGTAGACATCAACGCCAAGCTCGTCGAGATCGACGTCGAGGCTTCGAGAGAGCTCGGAATCGACTGGGCCCTGATGAACCTCTCTTCGTCCACTCTGGACGGAGTAGGTAGCGCTGAGGTCACGTCAAACATCGCCACGTCGGCCACCAAGTTGACATACGGGACCGTACAGTCCTGGGGCGAGTTTGCCGCTGTCTTCAAGGCTCTCGAGAAGAGCAACAAGGCGAACCTGATCTCGAACCCGCGGATCACCACGATGGACAACCGCGAAGCGAGCATACTTGTCGGTAAGGAGATCCCTCTCATCGTAGCCGATGAGGCCGGAAACCCGATCACCGAGCTCACCAAGATCGGTATCATGCTGAGGGTCACACCTCACGTGAACGCCGACAGGACAATCACACTCGATCTGCATCCTGAAGTCAGCGATCTCCAGTCCGAGGCTACCGCCCAGGGCGGAGTGATCATCGCTACCTCCGAGGCCGATACCAGGGTTATCGTCGGCGACGGAGAGACCGCGGTGATCGGTGGTCTGATCAAGGAGATCGAGAGCGAGTATATCACTGGTGTGCCTATTCTCAAGGACATTCCGGGTATCGGCTGGTTCTTCTCTTCGAAGTCGAAGGTGTCGAAACAGCAGGAACTCGTGATCTTTGTAACACCGACGATAGTGGAATAGGCTTGCCCCTCCATTAACGTCGTGCCCCCGGGAGTTTCCCTGACCCCCGGGGGCTTTTTTTGTCCCGGCCCGATTCAGTGCCCTTTTCGCTTGCCGCAGGCCCCCCGATTACTTATCCTGAAATGCCTTATGAGAGTAATAGCCGGAATATGCAGGGGCGTCGCCTTGAGGGGCGGACATGGACCCCAGTTCAGACCGACGGCACAGATCGTCAAGGGCTCGGTCTTTGATACCCTGTACAGCAGGGTGCAGGAAGCCGTCGTTCTCGACCTCTTCGCCGGTTCGGGCTCTATAGGTATCGAGGCCCTCAGCAGGGGAGCGGAGAAAGCGGTCTTCGTCGAGCAGGACCCGAAGATCCTCAAGGCCCTCAAGACCAACCTCGACAGGTGCAAACTCGCCGACAGAGGTGAGATGGTACGGGGCGACGCGATGAAATACCTCGAGCGCGTCATCAAGTCAAAGAAATCATTCGATATAATATTTGCCGACCCGCCTTACGCTTCGAGCCTCTCCAGGGAGATCGCAGTTGCTATCAGTTCGGTGAAGAGGAAGGTGTGCGATCTTCTCATAACAGAGAGCGGCGAGGAGTATGATATCCCGCCGGGAGGCTCGCTCGAGAAGATCAGGACGAGGAAATTCGGACAAACGATAGTGACCTATCTTGAATATAATGCGGAGGGAAAGTAGTGAAAGGAAAGACCGCCCTTTATCCGGGTACATTCGATCCGATCACGAACGGCCACGTGGATCTTGTGAAACGGATCTCGGGCCTCTTTGACAAGGTCTTCGTGGCGGTGGCGGCGGGCTATCACAAGGACCCGCTTCTCACCCTGGAGCAGCGCGAGACAGCGGTAAGGGAGAGCCTTGCCGGATACGAAGGGGTGGAGGTCATCACCTTCGATGGTCTGCTCGTCGATGAGTTCAGGAAAAGGGAAGTAGACGTTGTCATCCGTGGGCTGAGGGCCGTATCGGACTTCGAGTACGAGCTGATGATCGCGCTTATGAACAGGAAGCTTCAGCCGGAGTTCGAGACGGTGTTCCTCATGCCGAGTGAGAAGTATATCTACCTTCACAGCTCACTGGTGAAGGAGATCTACAGGCTCGGCGGGGATATCACATGCCTCGTCCCGGAGGCGATGGTAAAAAGACTGGAAGAGTGGAAGCCGCTGCAGAGCGGGTAATACCGGGAGGGACCTCTTGGCAGGATTCATCAGTAAAAGAGCCGCGGGTATCGAACCATCCATCACCCTGAGCCTCAATACAAAGGCCAATGCCCTGAAGGAAGCGGGCGAGGATGTCGTAGGGCTCGCAGCCGGCGAACCCGATTTCGAGACGCCGGATATTATAAAAGAAGCCGGAATCAGGGCGATCCGTGAGGGGAAGACCCGCTACACCCCGGCTGCAGGGATCAAGCCTCTTCGCGAGGCGGTAGCGGCCGAGTATTCGGAGATCCTGGGGATCGACTACCAGTGGAACAATGTTGTGATCTCCCATGGCGCGAAGCATTCGATTTTCAACGCTCTCTACGCCCTGACCGATCCGGGCGATGAGGTCATGTTCGTCACACCTTACTGGGTAAGCTACCCCGAGATGGTCAAACTGGTCGGGGCGGTGCCGAGGAACGTCGAGACAGGCGCTGATACCGGCTACAAGATGACGGTCGAGATGTTCCAAGAGGAGATCGCGAAGAGCAAGCCGAAGGCGCTCCTTTTCAACTCGCCGAACAACCCGGCGGGGATCGTCTACACGAAGGAAGAACTGACAGCTATAGGGAACGTCCTCCTCGAAGAGGGGATCGCCCTTATCAGCGACGAGATATACGAGTTCCTGACATTCGACGGGGTGGAGCATTATTCACCGGTCAAGCTCCTGCCCGGACTGAAGGATCAGTCAGTCGTGGTCACGGGCGTTTCGAAGAGTTACGCGATGACCGGCTGGAGGATCGGATTCGCACTGGCTGAGAAAGAGCTCGCCTACAGGATGGGAGCCTATCAGGCTCACGCGACGGGCTGCCCAAACGCGATCTCCCAGGTGGCGGCCTTAGAGGCAGTAAAGAACGGCGCGGCTGACCGCGACCATATGCGCGATGAGTTCGAGAAGCGCAAGAAGATGTTCGGAGAGCGCCTCAAAGCTATCCCGGGGATAAGCTACCCCGAGCCGGGCGGCGCCTTCTACTTCCTCGCCGATGTCTCGTCCCTCTATCCCGCCTGCGGCGTCAGCGGCAGCGGGGAGTTCTGCGAGAAACTTCTCAAGGAGAAGGGGCTGCTCGTGATACCAGGTGGGCCTTTCGGGCTGGATAATATGATCCGCTTCTCGTTCGCGGCGAGTGAGGAAACTCTCACGATGGCCCTCAACAGGTTCGAGAGCTTCGTGAGTGATTATTCGTAGATGGAGCTCGAAAACAGAATAAAAGAACTTGGTAAGAGGCTGCAGGGTATACCGTTCCACAGTGAGGCCCGCTACATAGTGTCGTACGGGTTCGACGCTACGGGCAAAAGGGGCCAGTGCGGCGCGGTAGTCTTCCCGCGGTCCCTCGAAGAGCTCAGAAAGACAGTAATCGAGGCGCGCTCAGCAGGCGTGCCTCTTTTCATGAGAGGGGCCGGCACAGGCTTCTCAGGGGGGGCTGTCCCGGACGGCGGGATCGTAGTCTCTACAGAGAAGATGAACAGGGTGCTCTCTCTCGACAGGGAAGCGCTGACTGTTACGGTCGAGGCGGGGATCGTGAACAACGATCTTCAGGAGCATCTCTCAGTCCACGGACTGTTCTATCCGCCCGACCCGGCCAGTTTCAGGGTCTCGACGATCGGCGGCAATATCGCCGAGAACGCCGGGGGCCCGAGGGCGTACAAGTACGGGGTGACGAGGCGGTACGTCAAGTCGATCGTCTGGATCGACTCGGATGGAGAATTGATAGAATCGGAGCCGCGCGGCCCTGCCGGCCTCCTGATCGGGGCCGAGGGGACTCTCGGCGCGATATATTCGGCCACACTGCGCGTACTTCCGAAGCCGGAGGCGTTCAGGACGGTACTGGTTGCGGCCGGTGAGGACGGCGAGGCGATGAACATCGCGTCGGCCCTTCTCGCGACAGGGTTCACCCCTAGTGTCCTCGAGTTCATCGATTCGAAGACGATGCGCTGCGTCAGTGAATACAGGGAGCTTTCAGGCACTGTCGATGGAAGCAGCTATCTCTTCTTCGAGATGGACGGCTCGTCCGATGATGTCGAGAAGCAGTTCGGCCTGCTGTCGTCCTTTTGCGAGAAGCGGGGATTGACGATGCTGACGGCCCGCGACGAAGAGGAGAGAGAGATCCTCTGGGAACTTCGGCGGTCTGTGAGCCCGAGTCTTGCGCGCAAGGGGATCACCAAGGTCAACGAGGATGTATCACTTCCTCTCGGCAGGATGGGAGAAGCGGTCTCCTGGATACATGCCCAGGCAGCGGAACTCGAGATCGACTGCTACGTATTCGGACACTGCGGGGACGGGAACCTGCATGTAAATATAATGACCGACAGGCGCCGCACCGCGGAGATGGAGAGGGCGATGGTATTCGTAAGGCGCCTCTTCAGTCATGTCGCCGGGATGGGGGGGACCCTGAGCGGTGAGCACGGGATCGGAGTCACGAAGAAAGAGTTTCTCGGCATGGTCTATTCTCAGGCCGAGCTCGATATTCAGTACGGGATCATGAGGGCGATGGACCCGGATAATATTTTCAATCCCGGGAAGTATTTCGACCGGGAGGAGCAGAGCGATGTTCATTGACAAGGTGGAGATGCTCGTAAGGTCCGGTAATGGCGGGAACGGCTGCGTCTCCTTCAGGCGGGAGAAATTCATTCCCCGCGGAGGGCCCGACGGCGGTGACGGCGGTAAGGGTGGAGATGTCATCATCAGGGTAGAGCCACAGATGAGGACGCTGCTAGACCTGAGGTACAGGCGTGAATATTTCGCGAAAAACGGCCGCCAGGGAGAAGGGGCACGGAAGACGGGAAAGGGCTCACCACCGATTGTCGTCATGGTGCCGCCAGGGACATTGGTAGAGGATGTAGATACGGGTGAGACCATCGCCGACCTGACCGGTGATAACGATGAGATAACGGTGGTCGTCGGCGGAAAGGGCGGACAGGGGAACTGGCACTTCAGGACGTCGAGGGACCAGGCCCCCACTAGGGCGATGCCCGGCAAGCGGGGCGAGGAGAGGAATCTCCGCCTGACACTGAAGCTGATAGCCGATGTAGGACTCGTCGGCCTCCCGAACGCCGGCAAATCGACACTGCTCCGTTCGGTGAGCGAGGCGAACCCGGTCGTAGCCGCCTATCCCTTCTCGACCCTCGCACCGAATCTAGGGATCGTGAAGATAGACGAGATGGCCTCGTTCTGCATGGTCGACATCCCCGGGCTGATAGAAGGGGCGCACGAGGGAAAGGGGCTCGGCCTCGAGTTCCTCCGCCATGTCGAGAGGTGCAGGGTACTCTGTTTCATACTCGATGTCGCCTCATACGAGGCTTCGGCAGATGATGCATACCGTCAACTTATATCGGAACTGGGACAGTACAGCGCCGCACTGCTCGAGAGGCCGCGATTTATCGCCCTCAACAAGGTCGATCTTCTGCCGGGTGGAAAAGATGATATCGAGTTCAGCCCTGAAGGGGAGGAGCGGATACATGTCATCTCCGCACTGGCCAGAACGGATCTCGATGGACTGATACGCGCTCTCTACACTGCAGTCCTCGAAGAAGAGAAGGCAGAGGAAGAGTGACACTGCCTATTCGGGATCACTGATCCCTCCCATGAACAGTATCAACCCGGTATTGTCGTCGACTATCGCGATGAGGAAAGGCCTGTCCACGACCATGTGGAACGGATCCTCTTCCGGCATCGCCGAGGTAAGTCTGATCGTTATCGCCGTCGCGGCCGCGGCCTTGGTGCCCTTCTCGTTCACCTCGACGACAGCCTTGTGGAAGACGTCGCTTATATAGACGTCGCCCGGACTGCATTCGCAGAGCATGGAAAAGTCCGCGCTGCGTTTGAACGCTTCCTTCATCCCCATTCCCGCGAGTGTCCTGTTGAGTTTCGAGAAGTATTCCGCCCTGAAGCGCGGGAGTTCGATCGTACCTTCGCGCTTTGACAGGGATGAGGTCCAGTCCTCCCAGCTTTCGGGCGAGAGCTTCTCGATGAGGCCGGCCAGCGTATTTTCGCCGGCGGGGAGGAATACGTACATCGAGGCTGCGCCTCCGGCACCTTCGGCTTTTCCGTACGGCAGCCGGACAGCCTGGAAGAGTTCGTTCTCGAGGCAAGTGAGGTCCCCCGTACGTTTCATCATCGGGACCTCCTTTTTACCATTCGGAGAATGGAACGGCTTGTCCGTTGTGAGGTCCTCATCGAACTCGACGGTCCATTCGCCCTTGAAATAGATCGCGTTGACGAGGATCGCGACATCAGCCGGATCGACAGAGTCGATGATCGAGGGGATCATTCCCTTGGTCCTCTCGCTGACCCACAGGTTGATTTCTTTCTCGGATTCGAGCTTGAATACTCCGGCGCCGAAATATTTCTCGTTCCGGCTGACAAAATCTTTCCTGAAGGGGAAGCCCTCCCTGAGCCAGAGCGAGTTGGCGATATTCAGGGTCACGCCTGCGCCCGTTTCGGACAGCCCCGCGACGAGTGTTCCGTTTGCCGCGTTATAACCGGCGAGAGGGAACGAGCCCGCACCGAGAATTCCGGCCATCTCAGTTGCCGTACTTCCGCCAGCGCCGTTATAGGCCATTCCCAGGCAGAGCGACACACTGACGGGGGAGACGAAGATGTTGTCTCCATCGACCGATGCGGCCTCCCGTATGAAAAGATCGATGCCGAACCGGTTGTACCCCTCGACGAGATCGGTGGTGTCCACCGGCACGGTCTCCGAGCCTGTCTCCGCGCAGGCAAATGAGAGTGAGAGGGAGGTTAACACGAGCAAAGTAAGGAAAGAGTACCTGATCATCGTTTTCATCTTCTTCCTCCGGAATCCGATTAGTTACAGAAATGACACGGTTATAAGAGATTGCCTGAGTCCATAATAGATTTTACAGCCGAACCGGCCTTCGATTCCATGAAAAGAACACAGCAGCCGGAAAGCAACCTAATTAAGAACGATTCCTTTTGATTGACTTTTACGCAACTTTATGGTACAATATGGCTTGTCTGGATTCCCTATGAACTCTCATGAGGGTATACGGACAATTACATTTTCTAAATTCACTTTCAGTTTTGTCTTATCGGCGTACTGCCGGAGGAGGACAATATGAAAAAGGTGCTAACGTGCATCACTGCAGTTGCAATCTTGATGGCCCTTTCAGGAGCCTCCATGGCAGCTGTCGGCTGGTCGGGTAACATCTATCCGAACCACGAGACCGTTGTGACAGAGGGTGCCGATGTCACGGTCTATTACCAGATCTGGAAAGATGGTGTCACTCCCGGTGAGGGAGCGGGCGCCGGTCTGGCCGCCACGCTTTATTACGGCCCCAACGGCGGCCCGTACACTGCTCTGGTCATGGGTTATCTTGGCGAGGTCGGTAACAACGACGAGTACAGCGCCAACATTCCCGCTGCTGCCCTCGAGGGCGAGAGTGAACTGTGGTTCTATTGCGAGGTCTTCGATTCGACCGACGCGTCGACCGCTCAGGGTCAGGACCAGAACAGCAACGATCCTCCGTTCAAGCTCAACATCACCGCGGCACTCGGCCAGGACGTGATGGTATATTTCCGCATCTGCCTGCCACCGGCAGAGGATCCTGAGTACAATGCCGATCCTCTCGGTGTATGCGTGAGTGGAGATGCCACTGAGCTTACGGCCTGGGGCGCAGGCGTACCGATGGTACAGCCTTGCCCGGGCTTCAGCCCTCTCTACTACGAAGTCGGTATCCTCTTCGCTGCTGGCGGTAATCCCGCTATCCAGTACAAGTACAGGTGGAACGACTGCGTTGACTGGGAATCTGTCGGTAACAGAATGGATACGATCGATGATTCCGGTCCCGTGTACCTGATTCCGTGGGTGGACCACTGGAACAATTACGTAGGGGACGACTGTCCTCTGTGCGGAATAGGCACAGAAGAGTCGACATGGGGTGCGATCAAGAAGATCCACAACTAGGATCACCCTGATCGTCGAGGGGATATCTTCTGTCACTTACCGACTGAAGGTATCCCCTTTTTTATATTAATAATCAGAACGATATGCCGGGCACGGCAGAGCTTTTCTGGAGGAACGATGAAACCCGGGTCATCACTAGCCTGTCTTCTCGCTGTACCAGTCCTTATATCGCTGCTGTCCGGACCGGCAATGCCGGTTACCCTGAACCTGCTGCAGGGTTCCTCTCAGGAGTCCCTTGTTAGCTGGACCCGGGAGCATGTCAAGGCAGTCGACGACGTCCTCGATGTTCCGGCCGGGTTCGAGGGCGCCGATCTCCTCGCCTTCTATTATCGTGAGGCGGGAGGGGAGCTTTCTTTCAGGATCAGTATGGCCCGTATGATCGATCCTGCCGGCGGAGTGGACCTCTTCAGCAGGGATGAGCCCGGGATCATCGTCCTTATCGATTACGAGGACGGTGGAGGATCCACCCTTCCGGCGGGTATTCCAGGCAGCGCCTCGATCGCCTGGGACGAGGCTCTCTTTCTCTCTCCCCATTCTGACGATCCCGCGCAGCGGGCGCAGTCGTTCTCCGGATCGGGCAACGCTCCCGTTCTTACGAGAGCTCTTGTCAACATGAAGGGGGAGTATCTCGAAGGAACGGTCAACATAACTCCTGCGTTTTCCGCCGCCGCTCTTCGCGCGAAAAAGATGCCTTCGGCGCCTGCCGGTACCCCGGTCACCTTCGAAGTGATCTCGGTCTCAGGCGGGAGAGTAGTGGACAGGCTCTCGGCAGACGCACTGTCACCGCTTTCGCCCGGAGCGAATTGTGCCTTCGTCCATCACGGAAACCAGGGGCTCGCTTACAGCGACGTCTTCTGGGGAAGATACGACGATCCCGACGGCAGCGGTTTTGACGAAGCGCTCCAGGTCCACGAATCGACATCGATACCTGGCAACTTCCACCTCTGCGGGCCGCTGCAGACATCGACAGAGTGGGACGCCAACAACGGTGACCCCGGCGACTTCAACGGATGGCTCGAAGCGGGCGTCACGGCTGGCTGGGTCGGGATGGTCAGCTCGGCGTGGGGCCAGCACATGATGCCCTTTGTCCAGAATTCGATGAACGACTGGGCAGTCGATGTACAGACACAGATGACCGATACGAGGTACGGATATTATCCACGCGTTGCATGGGTGCCGGAAAGGGTCTGGCTCGATCCGGGGACTTATCCCAACGCTGGCGTGATCGACAACCTGATCGACAACTGGGAGAGCCACGGTATCTTGGCAGTCATCCTCGATGACGACATCCACTGCCAGGGTTACGACAATCACCAGATCCACCAGTTCAGCGGGAACACGCTGAAGGTATTCCCCCGCGACCGGAATTTCACCGGCAATATCGTCGGCGGAAATGGCGCTGCGGCCCTTCAGATCCTGACCGACCTTCACAATTCCGCTTTCGGAGACTACCGTATCGTTCTCTATGCAGAGGACTGGGAGGCGGCGGCCGAGATGGGAAGCTGGGCAGTGTCCACGCCGAACGCCAAGGAGACGTACGACTGGTTCATCAACAAATGCTCGGAGGAGAGCGCGTGGATCTCGGTATGGAAGGTCGCCGACGCGGTCACCAATCCGAACTTCAGCGGGAGCTCTTCTTTCAACGTTACATACGGCACATACACTGAGATAGGCGGGACCGGCGGTTACGGCGGGGGGAACAACGGCTGGTACACACACTACGCCGGGTATATCCCGTATTCCTCCGGCGGCGACGGCAGCGGGCTCTGCGACGCCGGGCGTGGAGGAAACTGCAAGGATCATGGAACGATATGGAACGACGCGTACAACGCCCTTCTTGCCGCCCCTGACAACAACATCTCGCAGGGTGGATGGTACACGTTGATGATGAACCTTCACGAGACAGGCTGGCACGACGGCCTGGGAGGGGACATCAGCGGCTGGCAGCTCCTCTATTCCGGTCACATCAAGAACACGAACATGTACGCCGAGGCAGCACACTGGGCAAACGGCGAGTATGCCGCGACCACTGGAGCGTACTTCGCCGACCTCGATAACGACGGGTGGAACGAGCTCGTCATGCACAACGACCGGGTATTCGCGATATTCGAGGGGAATGGCGGCCGAGCTACGAACGTCTTCGCGAAAGGGTCCGGGTACGGATTCTCTATCGTCGGAGTCGACATGGCGTACTGGGCAGGAACGGAGGGTGACTACAACGATTCAAACCACGTCGGCCTCTTCAGCGATGTCGGGCCGGACTACCAGCACGACCAGTACGACATAACGATACTCCAGCCGACAGGGACGACGGTCGAAGCGGAGATGACTCACCAGGGAGTTCACAAACTGGTAAAGCTGACCGCCGGACAGCCCTATATGGACATAATATACGAGGTCGGGCAGTCGACCCAATTTATCAAGAACGGATATTCGCCCGGACTGATCGACCTGCTCTGGAACGCGCAGATGGACCGTGTCTGGGTCAGCGACACAGCCTACTATGGCCAGCGTAACCCGAACAACGGAGCCACGGCGGCGATCATCGCCGGGCAGGCTGGATCGTCACACAACTTTGATTTCTCAGGCCGGATAATGAAGGGCGACGAGATTTACGGCAACGGCGTTTTCGAGTTCCTCTTCTATGCCGGTACGACGAGCGCTCCGGACGGCCTCGGTGAGATCGCCGAGCTTCGTGCCCTGGCTGGACTCGCTGATACGATCGGCCCCGGTCCCGTGACGGCGACATACTTACCCGGCTCCGACAAGTTCAAGCTCGAGTTCAACCAGGTGACTGATTATTCGACGTTCGTCGTAACTGGAGTCTCGATCGACGATGACAACGACGGTATATCGGAGCTGACACTCTCGTCGGGTACGACGGTCATCGAGACTTCGAGCTCCTTTCACCTGACGCTGCAGCTCACATCGAGCGATGCAGCCGCGCTCGAGGCTCTCGATATCGGAACGATGGAGCTGATGATGGCTGCATCCACGGCCTTCGACCTGAGCGCCAATCCCAACTATGAGATCACTAACGAGGACGATATCCCCGTCTCATACGGTCCCGAGACTCTCGTGACGATAGACGGGTTCATCGATACAGACGAATGGAACGAGTGCCGCATGGCTGTTCCCGATTCAAACGATTCGGAATGGACAGCAACGAACGAGATCGACGCTCTCTATGTCACATGGGATTCGACATACCTCTACATCGCACTCGACGGGATAGTCGGCGAGAACAGCTGGCTGATCTACCTCGACACCGACCCGGGCGGCCCCGAGGGCCAGACCGATCTTACCGCACTGGACAGCTGGGAGAGGGGAGCCCTCTTTACCGCATCGGGATTCAGGGCCGATTTCCAGTACGGCTGCTACCAGCACCAGGGACAGTTTGACGGCGACTCGTTCGAGCGAGTAACAAGCTCGACAACGACATCGTCCTTGGCTGACTCGATATTCTCGGCCTTTGACTCTCAGCATATCAACGGAGACCTCGGAGGGAGCGAGCTTGCGATACCGTGGGACGTACTCTTCGGGCTCGGACATAATACCGTGCCGGCCGGCGCGTCTGTCTCTATAGTCTCTTCGATCTGCTGGGATCCCGAGCCGGACGGGGAACTGGGCGGCGATTCAGCGCCGAACAATATATCGGCCGTCCTGCCGACGATCGATAACGTATATACGTTCGTAGTCGATGGAAACAGCGACGGCGTTCCGGACGAAGCTGACGATCTTGTTCCGCCAGTGATCGAATATGCTAGCAGGGACGCGGCGAGCGACAGCCTCATCAACGTTCTGTTCAGTGAAACGGTTGAGGAGACAGGGGCGGAGAACTCCGCTTACTACGGCGTTTACCAGACCTCGGTCCCGTCGAACACGGTACCGGTACTTTCGGCGATTCTCCAACCGGACGGAAAGACTGTTCAGCTCGTGCTGGGGCATCTGGTCGGAAACGGATACTCCGTTTCGGTCAGCGGCGTAACGGATGATTCGTGCTACCTCAATGAGATAATACCGGGGAGCAGCTTCATGATCCGCGGTTCGATAACAGGAGATGACGGCAGGCCGGTCAAGTACCCCGCTCATCTCTACCAGAACTTTCCCAACCCGTTCAACCCTTCGACTGTGATAAGATTCGATGTACCGGGCAGGGTAGAGGGGAGCGGCTCGACCAGTTTGCGGGTAGTGATCAATGTCTACGATGTCCGCGGGAGTCTCGTGAAGAAGCTCGTTGACGATTCTATGCCTGCAGGCCCGGCCGAGGTCACCTGGGACGGGAAGAGCGAGAGCGGCATAGCGGTATCCTCGGGGATATACTTCCTCAGGATGATAACGGGAGAACAGCGCCATACGCGCAAGATGGTGCTATTGAGATAGAGAGAAAGTTTCAGCAGGGTTCAGGGACTCTTAAAAGGAGGAGGCGGAAAGAGATGAAATACAGAAAACATCTCGGATTCACTTTTCTCGCGGCGCTCGTCGTGGCCGGACTGGTCATAGCGGCTACGCCGCAGACTATCGTCGTTGACGGAGTCAACGACTTCCTCGTCGATAATCTTATCGAGGATGACGGGGGAGACACGGAATTTGCGGAGATCGATATCGACTCGGTCTTTGTGACGAATGACACCAACAAACTTTATATCGGGGTCGAGCACAGCCAGGGCGGCTGGACGACTGTACAGATGGGTATCCATATCTCGACGGGCGAGCCCGGTGGGACGACCGATTCCTGGGGGCGCGCGATCGCATGGACAAATGCGCCTCACAAGCCTGATTACCAGGCATATGTCAATTTTGACAACGACTGGCAGGAGCTGAGGAACTGGAACGATGGCGGGGCGACGTGGGATGCCATATACTCGGGCACAAGTTCGCTCGGCTGGACGATCAGCACGGGGTTCAATGAGCTGGGCCTCAATCTTAGCGACCTCGGCCTGGCGATCGGCGATACGATCTATTTCGAGGTACTGATCACCCAGGACGGATCGACGAAGGGTCCGCTCGACCTTATGGCCGGAGATTCCGACCAGTTGAGCGTTGCGGGCGGCCCGACGACATGGGACGTTCCTGGACCGGTGGAGCTCACATCGATGCAGATGTATATAATTCAGGCTTCAGCCGACGCTATTCCGCCGACTGTAGACGCCTTCTATGCCGACGGCAAGCAGGGGCAGACGAGTGGCGATCTCGCCACAGATGTCCTTGAAATCAGGTTCAGCGAGCCTGTCGATGAGACAACAGCCGAGACGGCAGGCAACTATTCTCTCTCCGGCACATCAGCCAGCATTACAAGCGCCACGAGGAACGTCAGCTTCCCCGACAGGGTTCAGCTCCAGCTTGACGCTTCGATCACGCCCGATACGGGAAGTCTCGGCGTTGTTGTGACAGGTGTTGAGGATCTTAACAGCAACACGATAGTCAACGATCTGATCGGCCTGACCAACATGGGTGCATTCTTATACAAGGGCCTGATGTGGAAGGGCCTGATGGGCCTTCACATGAGACAGCACTCGTTCTCCCCGGAAGTCGATACCTTCACGGTAGAGGGAAGCCTTCTTCCGCTGACATTCGGCCTATGTGACAACATGTTCCTTGCCGATAACAGCGACAGCATCTACGTCGGATACGCTTCGTTCTCGCTCCTCGGCGAAGAAGCCGGATCTACCTTTGAGTTTCAGGACCAGACCCTCGAGTGGAAATTCGCGCACCAGTGCTCCGAATATGAGCCTCTGGCAGCGAACAGGACTCACCTGATGACCTATACACAGCCATGGGATACCCTCGAGTACTGGTGGAACGACGAGGACGCGGGCAGCTTTACGGCAAACGCTATCGACGTTGTCTTTACAGTCGACGCCAACACATACGACGCGACACTGGACAGCATCATGGCGATCAACGGAAGCGCGCTTCCGCTTTCATTCGACGTACCGTCACTCAACGAGATGGCTGATGACGGTGTCTATCCCGACGCTGCGGCCGCTGACGGCATCTATTCTCTTGTCGTCAGGTTCGGGGCCCTCTCGCCGAAGAATGTCGAGTACAAGTACGTCTACAACGACGTCTACGAGTGCGCGGTGGAGGCGAACAGGGACGTCTGGCTCAACGACGAGGCCTTCGATACTATAGGCGGAGCGATGGGCCCGATCGTGATGCCTCTGCAGTACTATGACCGCTGCAGCACTATCGGAAAGGCGATCGAGCTCGTCTTCAAGGTCGACACCCGCTGGGTCAAGCCGACCGCATCGGATACGATCGCTGTGAATGGTAACGAAAATAATCAGCTTCCGCTCCTGATCAGCTGGGCGATCCCCTCGATCAACCCGATGATCGATGACGGTACCGGCTGGGATGACACGGCGGATGACGGGATCTACACGACTTCTATCGTGTTCCCCGATTCATCGGACAAGTTCGTCGAGTTCAAGTACCTGATGAACTCGACATACGAGTGTTCTACACAGGCGAACAGGAGCGTATATCTCAACGAGATGTACGACGACCAGGGTAGTCCCCAGATGCTCGATCTGGCATACTTCAATACATGCTGGATCGATGTAACCGAGGAGATCCCGACGATCCCGTTCGCTCTCAAGCAGAACTTCCCCAACCCCTTCAACCCGGTAACGACGATCACATTCAGCGTGCCGGCGCGGGGGAGGGCTGTCCTCAGCGTCTACAACGTGAAGGGTGAGCTCGTACAGACGCTCATCGATGACGTCGTCGACTCCGGCGAGGTCAGTGTTACGTGGGATGCCACGGACAAGTACGGAAGGCAGCTCTCAAGCGGCGTCTATTTCTACCGCCTCCGGGTGGCAGATCTCGAGATGAGCCGTAAGATGATCCTTCTGAGGTAGTTTTCTGCTGATCTGAAAGATCTGGCTCTAAAGGCTCCTTCCCCTGTATAAGGGGGAGGAGCCTTCCTTATGAAGAATGCTTTTAACTTGTATCCGTAGCTTTTATTACCGATAATCCCCCTGTCATACAAATCCGAATTCTATCAAACGATCCCATGACTGGAGGAACAACCATGTCCCGTTCATTCAAGATGTTTATCCTGCTTATTCTAACCGTATTTGCCGCCTCAGGGGCGAGTGCGGCCGAGGCGGAGGTCACATTCACCTTCCAGCCCGGCGGTTCACCGGGAGCAGTCTATCTGGCTGGCTCATTCAACAGCTGGAGTCCTGACAAGGACCTGATGAAGGACGACGACGGTGACGGCATATACGAGATAATGCTGAAGCTGGCGCCAGGCCAGTATCAGTACAAGTTCGTAGTCGACGGCAGTTGGCAGGCGGACCCCGCCGCATCGGCTGAGATCGACGATGGATTCGGAGGAAAGAACGCTGTTGTAGATGTCCACGCGGACTTGAAACCAGTGGTCGTGGGAATCGCCGCGGGTGGAGCCGTCAAGGCCGCGAAGCCCGCTGAAAAGCCGGTGGCGGAACCTGCATCGGGCGGCGACGTCAGGGTCACCTTCCTCTTCGAGGTGGAGAAGGGCCAGACATCCCAGGTCTACCTTGCCGGATCGTTCAACGGATGGGATCCGACAGCCGAGTTGCTGACCGATGATGATGGTGACGAGGTCTATGTGCTCGTCAAGCAGATGGCTCCCGGTAAATATGACTACAAGTTCGTCGATAACGGGAACTGGCTGACCGACGAGAACGCCGCTGAATTCACCGATGACGGATTCGGCGGGCAGAACTCGGTCCTTACCGTGGTTGCGGGCACGCCGATGATAGTCGGGATGTACACTACGGTCCCTGACGGGATCGAAGGAGTCGCCCCGGCCGCGGCGGGAGCTGCAGGCGCCGGAGCGGCGGCAGCGGGGCAGGGGATGAAGGAGGTAACCTTCAGGTTCCAGCCCGTTATCAGCGGCGTTACGAATGTCTTCCTCGCAGGTACGTTTAATGACTGGAACGATTCGAAAACGAGGATGACGGATGATGACGGCGACGGGGCATATGAGGCCACATTGATGCTGCCTGTCGGGCGCCATCAGTACAAGTTCGTAGTAGACGGCAACTGGATGACCGATGAAAATTCCGATGATTTCGAGGAAGACGGATTCGGCGGCAAGAACTCGGTGATCGTCGTCGATGACCGCTTTGACGATATAAAGACCGAACTGGGCGACGGCGAGATGATGAACAAGGATATCTCGCTCGTTATGGATTACTCGATGGTCAATCCGCTCTCTGCGAACAGCATCGAGTTCAAGACGCGTGCTCATCTGGGCGATGTCGAACAGGTCCAGATGCTCTACGTCGTCGACGGCGCCGAGGATATCATCGAGATGGCCCCGTATGGCGAGGATGTCGTCTTCGAGTATTACAGGCACGTCCTCGAAGTTCCTGCGAGTTCTCAGGTAGCGTTTACCTTCCTCTTCGCCGATGGGGGAGAGCTTTTCTTCGCCACTCCGAAGGGATTCATCGGGGAGAAGCCGGCCACAGAGGATATGTTCCTCTATGACTCGGAGAAAGTGCCTCCGTTCTTCACTCCGGACTGGGCAAAGGATGGTGTCTTCTACCAGATATTCCCCGAGAGGTTCGCTAACGGCGACAAGTCGAACGACCCGGACTTCAAGGAGTTCTATTACAAGGACGTAACGGAGCTCCCCGAATCGGGGCAGACTAATGGCGAGTATTTCCACTTCGTGCAGAACTGGTACGATGTCAGCGGCCTTACCCGCAGTCCCTACAGGACAGACGGCAAGCCCGACTACTACTCGTTCTATGGCGGCGACATCGCCGGCGTCATAGAGAAGATCCCGTACCTCGCAGACCTCGGCGTGACGATCATATATTTCAATCCTCTCAACGAGGCGAGGTCGAATCACAAGTACGACCCGATGGACTACAAGAAGCTCGATCCGCACTTCGCCGACGAGGCGACCTTCAAGGAGTTCGTCAAGAAGGCACATGATAACGGTATCCGCATCATCGTGGATAAGGCCTTCAATCACACGGGCAATTACTTCTTCGCCTTCCTCGACGCAGTCGAGAAGGGGAGGGAGTCGGAGTACTGGAACTGGTACGAGTTCAAGCGCTGGCCGCTTCCCGAGGGCGACATCCCCAATCCGCTCGACTACTACGACTGCTGGTGGGGATTCGGGATCCATCCCAATCTCAACTTCGATCTCTCGAAGGCGAACGCCCAGGAGAACTCGATCACTGATATCAGCGAAGCTCAGCCGAACGAGCCCCTCGTAGAGTACCTCAGGGAAGTAGCGAGGTACTGGCTCGGCGAGCTCGACATAGACGGTTTCAGGCTCGATGTGCCGAATGAGGTTCCCCACTGGTTCTGGAAAGAGTTCCGCATGGTCGTCGATGAGGTCAAGCCTGACGCCTTCCTTATCGGCGAGATATGGGGGAACGCGATGCCGTGGATGGGGCCGCACGGTTTCCATTCGACGATGAACTACAAGTATTTCCGCGATCCTGTCCTCAAGTTCTTCGGGCAGGGGCACGGCTCTGCGGCTCAGCTTGACAATGAGCTCGCCCCAGGACGTTCGCTCTATCCGCTCCAGGCTACTCAGGTGATGATGAACCTCGTCGACAGCCACGACACGGAGCGCTTCCTAACGACTGCCGGCAACAAGTCGGAGAGACTGATGATCGCGACTCTCTTCCAGATGACCTATGTCGGTATCCCGCAGATCTACTACGGTGACGAAGTAGGGATGAGGGGCGGCAAGGATCCCGACTGCAGGCGCACCTTCCCGTGGAACTGGGAGGAGAGCCCCAGGCGGGTCAAGGTCCATGACTTCTACCGCAAGGTCATCGGGATCAGGAAAGAGTATCCCGCCCTGCGTACCGGCACTTTCCAGACCGTACTGGCAGAGGGGAAACTGTACTCGTTCATCAGGGAAGATGACGCCAACAGGATAGTAGTCGCGCTGAACAATGGCGGCGCAACGAGTAAGCTGAATCTGGAACTCGGAGGATTCGGGTTCGCCGATGGAGCCACTTTCGTCGACAAGCTCGGAGGCGGGACCTACACCGTTACCGGCGGCGCTGTCGAGATAGAGCTTGGGCAGCTCTCCGGGGCGATACTGGTCCTTCAGTAGAACCGGCTGGATAAGATTGAAAAGGCCGCACCGTCATGAACGGTGCGGCCTTTCTATTTATATTCCGGGCGGCCTCTATTTTACGATTATCAGCGAGTTGGTGAATCCGCCCTCATCGGCCTGGTTGGGATTGCTCGGATCGAGTTCCCATCTGACCCCGCGGTCGATGACATACTTGTACTGGTAACGGCCCGGCCTCAGTTCCTTGTAGATCTGCCAGATCCCGTCTCCGTCCTCGTCGGTCATCGGGTCGATAGTAGGATCGAATCTTCCCGTTCCCTCTGTGCCGCCCCAGGTGTTGAAATTGCCCGCGAGGTTTACGTACTTGGCCGAAGGGGCCTCGTACTGGAACAGGAGCCCCTTGTCGGTCAAGTGGGGGGCGGGCAGACGGTTGCGGATAACGTCGGTGACCGCGCATCCGGCGGCTGTCAGCGCAAGAAGCAGCACGCACGCTGCCGCTGTTTTTTTCTTTCCCGATATATTCTTCAACATCATCTCGATTCTCTCCGGACTAGAAGCGGAATGTCGCCCTGAGCGTGAAGGCCTGAAGGTCGTTGAGGGCATTCTCCGCGTCGACTATCGTTGCGTCCTCGTTTTCCCACATGTAGGCTTGTCTGAAGTCCCAGCGTCCCGTCTGTCTTCCCGCGTAATCCCTATCATATGTGACGGGATCGTAGCCATAGGCAAACACGAGGTTTACCTTGTTGAGGAAGCGGTACTCGAATCCTATGAACGGATTGTAGAATGTATCGCTGAGATCTCCGCGAGTTTCGGTCTCATCGAGCGAATAATGGATTATCCTCACGTCGAACATGAAGGCGAACTTGCTCGTCAGCCACCATGAAGCCCTTGTGATCGTCTCGTAACTATTGCCGTCCATGTCGAATTCATTCGAGCCCTCGAGATTGGAGAACTGGCCCTCGAAATCGAAATCGAAGACGTCCCACAGGGTAAGTTTGATACCGGGAGTGACAGACAGCCTGTACTGGAAGGCACTAAGATCCTGGTCCTCGCGTTCGTATTCTTTCATTTCACGTTCGACCCACAGTCTCGCGTCAAGATCACCCTTAGTCCATCTGGCTTCCACTTCGCCGTAATCGTGGGTAAATGCGGGAGGATCATGGTCGACAGTGAAATAGATCTGCTTGTTGGCATCCTCGTTGGGGAGGAACTCCGGTGTGATCAGTGATTCATCCGAACCCGGATCGAGAAGTTCGCGACGCGTATACTCGGCGTTGAGGAAGAGGTTCTCGATGCCCCTGAAAGGCAGTTCTGCATGGTATATCGTGGCGTCCCTTGTGGCTATGGGCACATCGATCGGACTGTTGTCGAAATCTATTCCGGAGTTATTGCTCTGCACGAATCCCTGGGTCGCTTCACCGCGCATGTACTGGAAAGCGGGAACGAATTTGTCATCGAAGAAATAGAGATACGCATCGATGCCGGCATACCATTCCTTGTCCTGGAACTCGTACCAGTCACTCGGATCCCCGCTGCTGTCGATATAATCGTCAAGGCGGGGGATGCCCGTATTGGACGGTGTGCTCCCGATCCTGTCGGTCATATCGAGCCACCAGATATCCTGCTCGAGGAAGTAGTTGATCCCCGGTTTGAACCAGCCGAACCTTCGCGCGCCCCTGAGCGTTACCAGGTCGGTGCCCGTGTTGTCATACAGGTCCGGATCGTTGTATATATCGGCGTCATGGATGTTCGAAGCGAACGAAGTGAATTCGAAACCGGGCCAGTCCGTATTGAAGATAATACCTGCTGTTCCCTTTCCGATCTTGAGGTGATCGTCAAATATCGTTCCCTCGAGATCGTCGTCTCCAAAGACGGTGAGGGGATCCTCCGACCAGATCGCCTCCATATTGTAATAACCGGTCAGATCCATTATGTCGGGAGGCGTGATCTTCAGGTGTGCTTCGTTGAGCCACGCCGCTACGGCGTTCACGTTGACGAGGTTTGATGGGGAATCGACCCTGAGCCTCGCATATCCCTCGACCTGCTCGTTGATCGTTATGATCGAATTGAGGTCGAAGCCGTACTCCGGCCTGTACATCCTCCATCGGCTGTCTTCGTCGAAGTTCTTGTAGACCGGCGCCCTGAAGAGGAAGAAGCCGTTGAAGTTGACACGCGGACTGAACGGGGTGTTCGCCATCTTCTTCTCCCCGCTCTTCTCCTCGATTATGATATTGCCCTCGTTGTCGAGTGTCACAATCGAGTTTACTCCGCCGTATGGATCGGGAGCGCTGGCGGGATTTTCGAAATCGGTGATCCAGGCTCCGTCGACCACGAACTTGTAGTCGTGTGTTCCCGGTCCGAGTTCGACCGTGATCGTCCATATCCCCGATTCCTGTTTCACCATCGGGTGTGAAGTCGCGTTCCATCCGTTGAACGTTCCAGCGAGGAACACAGCACCGGCTTCGGCGTCGTCGTACGAGAACTTCGTGCCCCCGTCACCTTTCTCAACGGAAGCGAGGGCGGGGCCGGCCATCGCCGACAGCAGCATCATCATCGCGAGAAGCGCTGCCACTGTCCTTCCTGAAGCGGGCCTTCGATCACGCGCTCGCCTGCCGGATCCGGTGATACCGGGGCGGCGCCTTTCGATTGTTTTCACTATCAGTCTCCTTGCTGCGAAAACGGGAAACATCGTTTCCTCCGTCATCTATCAGAAATAGATTTTCATAAATGCCTTAATTACATGATCGAGCCTGTCGCTGCTGCCCTCGTTAACGAAATTGTCCGTTCTTACGAGGTGCTCGCTATGCCCCCCGTTGCCGTACTCGAGGAACATCTCGGCTCCGAATCCGATATCGTATCTTATCTGCGCAAAGAGGGTGGAGCGGGCCTCTGTCTCCTCGTTGACGTTGAGGATCCTGAAATAACCCTTTAGCTTACCCGTCGCGTTGAATTCCATGTCGTAACCGAAGGCCCACACCTGCCTGAAGGTACCCCAGTCCCGGACCCTGCCCTGGACCCTGACCTTGACGAGCCTGTTTTCGACGGAGAGATCGGCGTACCAGTTCGGATACCTGATGAAATCGAACACCTCTCCCGAGCCGTCGAATCCATACCAGCTGGCGTACGCAATCCTGCCCTTGAATCCTTTGATGAACTCGATATATAGATCGGCGTAAAGATTCGTCGTGGGGCGAAGGCCTCCGCCTTCCTCATCCGCGATCTTCTTCCTGTAGTGGTCATATGTGAAGGTAGCTGTGATCGCTTTCTTCGGTACGAGGTATATCGCCTCGGCATGTATCTGCTCACGGTTGAACTCCCGGGCGTCATCGAACCGGTACGACATGTAGTCCCTGAAATTCTCCCCGAAATCGTTGTACCAGGCGTGGAAGAAGAAATCCTTTACGATTATGTTCCTAACCTCGGCAGAGAATGCGTACTTGTTCTCATCAGACCGTATATCGCTCGTCTGGATCAGGTAAGGATCGTCGCTGACCGCGTACTGGACGATCCAGCTCGAGTTCTCGAGATTCAGGGGACCAAGCGACAAGCCTGAGGAAACGAAGTTGCGGGGATGGAAGGAGACGTCCACCGCTCCAACCTGGTTGTACTGGAGGTGCGTATATTCACGGCCGGCACTCGTATTCGTCCAGTCCTTCCTGAGGAACATCCCGCCTATCTCGAGCCTGCTGTCGAACGAATTCTTCTGTAGTCTAAGTATGAAGTTATCGGTACCGTTAGCCACCGTCTCGGTCTGATCGCTTGACCAGTTATATGTGCCGCCGTCATCACTGTAAATGAATGTGCCTTTGAGTCCGGTTACCGGCCCGATGCTCGTTTCCCAGAAGTCCGCCCTGATACCACTCGACTGCGGGCCCCAGTTGTCGTTCTTCAGCTTGTTCTGATCGACGAGTTTGAGGAGCGGATCGTCGTTAACCCAGAACCTGTTCTCGCGGGCAAAGACGTATGTTTCCCAGAGGTCGCCGTGGAGCTTGATGTGTCCTTCAGCGGAGAGGTATTCGGGCCGTTTGTATTCGACATCCTGGGTCAGGCCGTCATCGCGGTTAGACTGGGCGCGCAGCTTGTAGTACATCTCGAGCTTGTCAGAGGGCCAGCTGAGCCATTTAAGCTCGAGATAATGCCTCGGCATACCTTCGCCGCCGGGAGGGCCGAACCGCCATATCTTCTGCTGGCGCTGGAAGGATGTCTCGACCTCGTAGAATCCCTCGAGCTTGTTAACGGCACGTGACGGCACCGCGGCCGCGAGAGCGGTCACTGATATGAGAGCCGTTATCAAGAGTCGTTTCATCATCAAGGCAGCCTTATAGTGAGTCCGAAGAGGTACGAGTTGCCCAGGTCGTAATGTGTCTCGAGGGCCAGGTCTATCTGCCACCTCTTGCCCCTGAGTCCGAATCCGGCGGTGAGGTTTTCCCTCTCGAATCCGCCGCGAAGCGCTACAGCGTCGAATATCCATATCTCGCTGCCGAGCCGCCCGATTATATTGTCGAGATCCCCGTATCTTGTCTTTACCTCGTAAGAGACAAGGAGAAGTCCGCTGAACATGTAGCTTCCGCCGAGAGCGTAATCCCTGTAGACCGGATCGGGAGTGTTTGTTGTCGAGAGGAGCTGGAGCCCCGGTTCATTGAGATTGTATGCGCTGAATCCCAGGGTCCACACCCGGCTCGGGGAGTGGTAGTAGAGGCCGAGGTCGACGCTGGCCTCGTTGACGCTCCCCTCGTAGGACGGATCGTTGTATTTTTCATATCCGGGCGCGCCGAGGGTGAATATCTTGAGAGCGGCACCGATCGAGAGACCCTCGAACCGGGGAACAGCTGCCGCGATACCGAGGTTGATCGTATCCTCGTGGTAGATGTCCTTCAGCTCGAGTCTCGTCCAGCTCGCACCGATCGCGATGCGGCCGTTGAAATTGTATGCTGTAGCGACATAGTTGTTGGAAAGATCCGCCACGTCATAGAGCTTCGACATGCAGCCGGTGATCTCGAACTTGTCGATCATGATCATTCCGGCGGCGTTCCAGTATATAGCGTTGGCGTCGTCCGCTACTCCTGTAAAGGCCGAGCCCATCGCTCTGGGGCGTGGTCCCATGCGCACGTGACGGAAGTCGGCCCTCACCGCTCCGGAGAGCGCTGTAAGGATGATAAATGCCGCTACTACCCGTCTCATGCTGCCATGACCTTCCTACTTGATGACCGCGACGGCGCCGTTGTACCGGATCGTCCTCTGCCCGGCCGCCTGCTGGTACGTCACGGTGAACCTCAATATATAGATGCCGTATGAAACCATGTATCCTGAGTTGTCCCTGCCGTCCCAGGTGAACCCGGTCACCCTCCTCGGAACGGCGTCGGGTGTATCCTCCGCCGTGATCGAGAATCTCCGCTCGAGGATCCGCTTCCTGTTTCCGTCCATGTCGTAGATCTCGATAGTGACCGTGGCTTCTGCCTGGAGGTAGAAGCTGATCTCCGTCTCCTCGTACAGGCCGTCGCCGTTGGGGGAGAAGGGATTGGGCGAGAAGACCACCCCTGAGAAGACCTCGCCCGGATTGTATTTGAACTCGGGGTTGTAGAAGAGGGCATAGGTGCCCGGCCTCGAGACAGCAACGGTAATGAGATTTCCGTACGGGTTCACCGTGCCGCCGATATAGATCCATATCCCTGTCGATTCGGTATATTCATAGACCCCGATGAGGTTCTCGTCGATATTCTGGATACTGTATTCCGGGTAATGGAAACTGATTTGGATCTTGTCCTCGAACTCAGGGACAGGCACCGTCACATCGACGGTATCTCCGCCTTCCTCGACCATCCTGAATACCGCTTCAAACTCTACATTACGGTAGACGTTAACCGGCGTAGCTCCGGGAGGCTCAGGCTCGAATTCCTCGGAGTACTCCGAAGTGAGCTTGAAGTTGTATCTGACGTCGAGGGCATCCTGCTGGACAGCCGAAGTCGGTATCTGGATCAGGGTGCCTTCCGGCGCCCTCACCTCGAAATCCTCGCTCATATCGATATCGGATACAACGAAGGTCTCGATCGGAAGATTGATCTCCATCGTCTGCAGTGGCGTGATCGTCACATTGCCCGAACGGTCGACCGCTTCGATCTCGAACTCGATGTTCCATGTGCTGTCGAGGGGGGCAAGGATGACATTCTCAAGCATGTCCTCGACAGGCAGGTCGACGCTCCAGATATCTTCGCCTGCATATCCCATAGGCAGTTCTTCGAACCATGTGTCGGTCGTCGTCGAGTCGGGGCGCCACCTGAAGGTCGATCCGGCCACCTGGTCGTCATCGACCACGATCGCGGTGTAGTAGAGAGGCGCGTTCACGAGAGGATCGAACGGGACGGTCTCGGAGACTTTTTCTCCCACGTCGATGGCGGGAGGCCCCTGATCCTCGAAGGTCGTCATATCGATATAGCACGGAGTAATACCATTGTTCGAACGGTCGGTAGCTTCGGCGGTCTTCCAGTCGAGTATCTCGCTCTGGGTCCTGCCGGCCGTCTTGCCCGTTCCGGGGGAGAGCATCAGGTCCACGATGTTCGGATCGCGGTCACTGTTGTCCCCGCCGCCTATCTGCCATTCACTGACACTGGCATTGACCCAGCGCGTGTCGCCGAAGTTGTTGTCGTCACTGTTGCCGTCGTGGCTGGTCGCTACTACGGTGATGTCCCACTTCATGATGTCATCGGCAGTAGGATTGCCGAGAGACTCCATCGAGACGACCCCGGTGATCGTGTGATTAACAAAATCGGCAAGGAGGATGATGTCCTTGTCGCTCTTGGCTACTGACCCTGACCATGCCGATGGAGTGTTCTGGTTGTTCGAGGTCAGGACCCCTTTGTACCAACCCTCCATGACGATAGCGTAATCCCATGCGTCCCAGCTGGCGAAATCGTTCTGCCTGTTGGGCAGCCCCTCGGTCGCGCCTCCCTTGAAGGCGTCGATCATTATGTCGATCTTCTGGATATTGATATCTGCGTACGGCGGGTTCCAGTTGGCGTTCCCCTCGAGTGCAGGATCGGGAACCTGGCCCATCTTGACTTCGAAAGCAAGGCTCGGGATGATCTCCCCGGCGACGATCTTCGACGTCGCGAATATAGTCATCGTTTCGATGTCGAACGAGCGTTTGGCGAAGACCTGGTTCGTCGGATAGAGGTAGTAGAGGCCCTCCCTGCCGAACTGGTTCGGGCCGAAGTCATCGTCGAGTTCATCGGTGAGTATCCTGATCGGTTCAATCGTTCCCTGGACCGTCAGTGTCAGGAGAGAGTCGATGCCTGAGATGTTCATCGAGTCCCTCGCCGAGACTACCAGGTCGTACGGACCGCTCGCGATACCCGGATCTACGAGATACAGGTAACTGTAGGTTCCGTCGAGGGGTGACTGATCCCCGTTCGTTCCATCGTCGTACATGAACTGGTATCTCGAGCCTCCGATCGGCGCGAGGTCTATCAGCACTCCGCCGATCCCGCCGCCGTTGTCCTCGACATCCACCGTGAATGTCACAGTGCCTCCGGCGTCGACTTCATCCGGATCAGCCATAGGATCCGACAGGAGTGGTGCGGGAGGGAAGGTGCCCTGGATGACGTAATCGGCCGAGTAGTTATGAAGGTCGATGTTCTGTTCCGCGACGGTCCAGTCGATCTCGGGATCGTCCGGATCGAAATCGAGGTTCAATGTCGAGTCATGCGGCGCCGAATCGAACGCCGATCTCTTTATGTCCGCGTCCTGTGTCAGGTAGACCTGGAAACGCATATTCGAGGGGATGTTTCCTTCGAGGAAGTCAAAGGGGACGGTGAAGGTCACCCATTCCGCGCCCTTGTCTGTCCATTCACCCTGGACGTTGATGCCCTCTACCCAGGTGCCCGATGTCGGTATCCATGTCTTTCCGTCTGTGTCCCACCATTCCCATTCTGATCCCGACCATCTCCTCAGGTCGGCGTAGTCATCAGAGGAGTACTTGAAGGTGAATGCATACTCAGGAAGCAGGTCGTGCGCGTAGGTGACGGGGAACTCGAACGGATCGATCGTCGAGCCGGCCACATCGTTTCTGGTCTCAAGGAGAAGTATAAGATGAGCGCCGTCCCATGTCGTGTTGAAGCGTATCTGGAACTGCATCGCCTCGGCATCGTTACTGACAAGTACCTTGGTCAGGTCCATAGCCTCGAGTGACTGGTGAGCCGGATCGGGCTCGGGGAACGGTGGATCGGATATTGTCGTTATCTGGTCGATTTTGAATGAGACGTCGTTAATCGGCAGTGATGGTGTGGAGACAGCCGTTATCCTCACGATATCCCTGCTGTTTCCGGCGGTGAATACCGTTACGCCTCTACCTGTCTCGTCGAGATCGGCGAACTGGGGCGCTATCGTCCCGGCGTCCATCGGGATCGAGGTAAACGCAACGTTGTAGCCTGATTCCGCCACACTGTTGCCGTAGGCGTCAACGAGTTGCGCGACAACCTCGAGATCCTCTCCGAATCCGACGACGTCGGCAGGAAGAGACAATTCGATAGCGGCCGCGGCCCCGGGAAGTGCGGTAACTGCAACGAAGTCTTTTTCTCCATCGCCGAGGATCACAAGTTCCTTGTTCTGCCATGTGACTGAGGCGGTGATATCGATCTGGCCCGCGCCGGTCGCCGTCATAGTCGTGGTCGCCTCACCGTCGGCGTTAGTCACGACCGAGGGAATGGTGAAGGCCCCGTCACCTGTGGACGATTCTTTCAGGAGGAAGCTTGCTCCTATGCCGGGAAGAAGGACCGGGTTGCCGCTGACGTCGAGCAGCCTGCCGTATACAGTGATCTCATCGAATCCGTCGGCGACGAGCTGGGTGTCGATGACCGAGATGGCGAAGAACTCCGGCTCGGCAGATCTGATGCCGAACTTGAACCTGCCGCCGATCCCGCCTGTGGCAGTCTCAGTAAATATCCTGAGGACCTCGATAGCGTCGTCATTGAGAAGGAAACTGCCGCGCCCCTCTTCGAGCCCGAGGGCGGTTATCTCTGTAGTATCGGCAGGATTGAAGAAGTTGACGTCTCCCCTCGGAGGTGTCGTATTGTTCAGCTTGGTGGCGTGAAGGGCCAAATTCTGGAGATAGCCGTCTACATCGTACCAGTCGCGCCTGCCGAGAGAATCGCGTGCCTCGATCATGGCTGAAGCATAGAAGAATATCCCTGAATCGGGGAAGCTGACAGTCGTGTTGACGCTCTCGAGTTCGTTGCCGAAAAGGTCGATGAGTACGATCTCTGTAGCCTTGACAGCGTTGAGAGTAAGATCGCCTACATAGACACTGTCGCTTTCCGAGATCACGACCGAAATCGTGTCGGAGATATAGCCCAGTCCCTCGGCGATCACGTAGTAGGTTCCGTCAGGTACCTGGATCTCGAAGGCGCCTCCCGCCGTCGGAATATCCTGAGCCCCGTTACCGGCAAGCCCTCCGGTGATCGAATCATAGGCGGACACCGTACCTTCGGTGCCGGGACCGTCAGCGTATATCACATTACCGGTGATCTTTCCGGCCCGCGTAAGGAGGATGTCCACTCCCGTAACATTTGCGCCGCCTTCGACGACGACACCAGGCTGTTTGATCCTCGCGTATCCCGGAGCCGAAGCCTCGACACGGTAGGAGCCGTCGACCAGTTTCTCGAAGATGTAGGCGCCGCCACCGGGTGCGGTGGAGGTAGAGTCTATCCTGCTGTCGTCATATTCGCTGAAGAGCTCCACTGCGGCTACAGTGGTCAGGTCGCCGGCGTCTTCCAGCTGGATGTCGCCTGATATCGAGCCCTCGCCCGCGTCGGGGATACCGTCCCCGTTCCTGTCGATGTAGGCCGTGTAAAGATTGACAAGGGTCGTCAGGGCTCCCGAGCCGTCCATGCCGGGGTTCCAGGGTCCCGAGCTGGGGCCGTTCCATCCGTCCCCGCCGGCTATCACCGCGACGACACTGACCTCCGAGCCAGGGGGTACCGTGCCCGGATCGCCGCCGTAGATGACGTCCCACGGTATCCTGATCTCACCGTTGCGGAAGAAGGTCATGCCCTGCGTCTGGTTGGCGTTCTCGCAGAGGGTCGTTATATCTTCAGTAGTGGAAGGGTCGGGTATCCTTCTTATCCCGAGGTCGCCGCCGTTCCAGTTGGCGATGAAGAAGTCGGCCATCGTGCCGTCCGCGAAATCAAAGTTTCTCGCGTACCAGTCGATCCCGCTGACATTCTGTGCTCCGGTCCCGGTACCGGCAGCGATGTAGACGATCATCGCGTTGTCGAGGACCTCGTAATTTACGCCGATATATAGAGCGAGTGAGTCATGGGTGACCCAGAGCTGTTCGATCTGGTTTGAGCCCCAGTCCGCGCCGACAGGGGGATCGTCGACCTGGAGCTCGTCGGCTTCCCAGTCGACGCCGTCGCCGGTGATCG